>OGSS01001227.1_pt1 | contig 17833 bp, 18 predicted proteins | sample 1553591 | NCBI WGS metagenome assembly OGSS01 (sample SAMEA2580061, study PRJEB22360) | human gut metagenome | biome: human gut; feature: human-associated habitat; material: faeces | place: Denmark | collected 2008/2010
TATCCGCACATCGGCTTTATTGTTCGCTGTACTGTTCAGTTTTCAAAGAACCAATCGCTCTAAGCGACTCCATTATCTTAGCATGCATTGCTTTATAATGTCAAGTGCTTTTTTGCGATGCCTTCCGGAAAACGGTTGAACCGCTTTCCGGAAGTGGCCGCCTCATCAGCGGCGAATATGATAATATCACTAAGCCATGCGCCGTGCAAGCAATATTAGAAAGTTTAATGGCACCAGTATGGCAGATAATCAGAAGTCAGACTGGAATCCATTCTGGTCCCCAATCTGACTTCTGACGGAGCATATCAGCACGCCTTCCTGTATCCCAACATACAGGATTCTACTTTCCACCAGCCGCTTCAATCCCTCAATATCCTCATCGGAGGAGATGGAGAGTTGGTTCTTTCGCGCCTTGCCGCGAATATCAATGTAGCTGTGTTCCGTGATTATCATGGCGAGATTGCTGCCTGTTGCCCGCATTCCGTAGTACTCCAGCATTTTGCTCGTTACTTTTCCGTCCTCTGTACTTTGATAGGTTGCGATGGGCGGCATAACGATACGGTTTTTTATGTCAAATTCCCTATGGTCATAGGTTTCATTGCCAGCTCGTATTTTTCTTCCACTCTGTCTTTCTCCCCTAAATCAGTTCAAAAATGGCGCATACCACAAGCGTTCCCGTTCTGCCCCCACCGTAGTCGGTTCCGTATGTCCGGACAGCAAGATGGTTTCCTGCGGCAGTTTCAGTATACGCTGTGTGATACTCTGCATCAATGTTTGCTTATCCCCACCGGGAAAATGTGTCAGCCCGAAACTGTTCTTGAAAATGGAATCTCCCACGAAGGCCACATTGTCCCTGGCGCTATAGTAGAATACGCTGTCCGTAGTATGACCGGGAACGTAGTGCATGGTCAAAGAAAATACAGGATTCCTTTCGAGGGCAATCCTGCTCCCGTCCGGCAAATAGCTCACATCATCCAGTTTGATATATAGCCCGCAACCTTCCGAGAGATTCCAACGAGGATTCTCTGTATATTCCCGCCCTCTCTCGTGCATACAGATAGGGATGGACAGTGCATCCTGGATTTGCGCTGCGGCACCCATGTGGTCGAAATGTCCATGGGTGAGCAGAATTTTTTCGATGACGAATCCTCTTTGTCGAATAACGGCTAAAAGAGTATCTGCTTCTGCGCCGGGGTCGATCAAAAAGCCGTGTCCTGTGGCATCATCAATATAAAAGTAGGCATTGGTGGTAAATACGCCTGTCACGGGCAACGATAAAATCATGATGCTCCCCCGCCTTACTTCCACAAATGGCAGCCATCCGCCCCGCAGGCCATGCCATCTAATGATGTTGCCGCTGACGTTTCCTCAGCCAGTATCCTTTCGATGGATTCTTTCAGCATGGCCGTTGGTTGTGCACCTGATACCGTGTACTTGCCGTTGATAAGGAAATAGGGTACGCCGTGAATGCCGTGCTCCATTGCTTCCTGCTCATCAGCACGTACCTCATCGGCGTATCGGTCGCCGGACAACACTGCAGTCACTTCGTCCTTGTCCAAGCCACATTCGCCTGCGATTTGTGTCAGCACATCATGGTCGCTGAGTTTCAGATTCCTGGTGAAGTAAGCATCAAATAACTTCGTGATAATTCCTGTTTTCCCTTTTTCCTGGGCATATTTCGTGAGACGCAGGGAGTCAAAGGTGTTGGTGTAACGTGTAGAGACGTAGCGAAAGTCGATTCCCTCACTCCTGCCCATGCGAGAGATGGCTTCAATACGCTCTGCTGCCTCCTCTTTGCTCAGATGATACTTCGCGGCAAAACGATCCACCGTAGAGGAAACAACCTCCCGGCTGGCATAAGGGTCAAGTTCAAAGCTCTTGAATTCGATTTCCACTTTATCTCCGCCGTCAATTTCCGCCAAGGCCTTTTCCAACCGCTTCTCACCGATATAGCAGAAGGGACAAGCGTAGTCCGACCATAATTCGATTTTCATTTTCCGTGCCTCCTTAGCAATTTATAGAACTCGTTCGATATTGCAATTATACACAGGGCAGTATATACTGTCAATAGAAATAGAGCGTGTTCTAAAAATAATTTTGAAGAAGGTAAGCGACATGAAAAAATGTGGTCGTCCTCCTAAAAAGGACAATCCCGAAGAAAATAAGGAAAAAATCATAGCTGCGGCCATAGCCCTTATCGAGGAACAAGGCGCGGACTGTATCACGGTACGACGTGTCTGCGAGAAAGCGGATATTGCCACAGGAACATTTTATTATCACTTCCGTAATAAGAATGACCTGATGATGCACTTTGTGCAAGGGCTCTCCTTCGAGACAGTCGAGCTTACGGCTCCCCCCTCCGATATTGCCGGACGCATAACAGAATTATATATGCTCCTTATCCGGAAATACATGAACCTTGGCATAGCTTTTATGCGTAGTTTTTACACGCCGGACAATCAGGCACTCCAAACCTATATGGGAGAAAAAGACGGGAAGTTTGCCGCTGGAACGGTCATGGCCAGATGTGAGCGGGAACTTATCACGGCACAAGCGGGGGGCGGCATACCAAAAAAAGTAGATATCCACCAAATGAGCGCGGATATCTGCACGATTGTAAAGGGCTGTATCTTCGATTGGTGTCTCAGCGAGGGCAAGATGAAGCTGGAAATGGCTGTTCAACGGATGTTAAAAACTTATCTTGCCTAAAAAACAGCTCATTCCAAACTATACTCCTTCGGCCCTTCAGCATAGCTGAACGTCCGTATCTTCTTGATATTGATGTGAAACACCTTGAACAACGGATTAGTCGGCTCCTGATACATCTTTTCCAGCATGGGCAGGATTTGGAACGCTCTTCCCTTGTATTCCAGATTTTCCTCAAAAACCACATCCCCATTGAAGGACATGATGGGAGAAAACTTGTATTCAATGCAGAAAGAGGCTTTAGGTGTGCCGGTCAGCTACTTGATATGTACCCCCCTTTGCTGGACAATTAGTAAAGGGGGATTTTTTATGCGCTATACCTATGAATTCAAAAAACATTGCGTCGACCTGTATCGGAAAGGACAATATCCGAAAACACCTGAAGGCATTTCCCAAAGGGGTTTTCGCATGATGGTCCGCAGATGGTGTAGAAATGTGGAAATACACGGTTTCAAAGTGCTGAAGCATAAGAAACGGAACAGAGTCTGGACTACGGAAGAACGGTTCGAATTGGTTAACCACGTTTTATCCGGGGAATCCTTTACCTCCGTTGCTATTTCCGCAGGAATATGCCCTGGTGGATTAAATACCTGGATTCACAAATACAAGGAAATGGGATATATTGGCCTTATAGATCGCAGGAAAAATCGAAAGCCAAAGGAGTCCCATTTGAAGAAACACAAGCATCCCCAACCAGGAAGACACAAGGAATCAGAGCATGAGGAACTTATCCGCCTGAGATCAGAAGTGGATACTGTTATTGTCAACGGAGAGATTGTTGTTGAAAAGGGGCGATTGCTACGCATTGACGAATGGCAGAAAAGTGCATATGCTGATGAGATTGGTCATGAATTACTTCAGAGGGCTTCTAAGCACTTTCCCTCCCTTCAAGAAGAAATCATTTCGTCTGTACAGGAATCTACAGGAGGGGCGTTATGAGAGAAAAAAACTGGCTTACTAAAATTATAGTAATTTTTGTTGGTTCAATTATTTCTGCTTATGGAATTACGCTTGCTATGTATGCCGGATTTGGCAGTGCAACTTTGGCTGTATTATGGCAGGGAGTCTCCAAAGTTACTGGGATGAGTATCGGAATGACTTCTTTTGTGATAGCAGTGGTCATGATCGTATTTGTATGGTTTTATGACCGTCCACAAATCCATATAGGAACTGTTCTGTATCAGGTGGTATACAGTGGGTTTGTAGAGATATTCAGTAGGATACAAAGATACAGCGATATTGTCTGGATAAATTTCCTGCTGATGTGCATCGGTATTATTCTCTTTGCAATAGGAACTGGCATCTATGCATCAGCAAATCTTGGGCGTGGTTCTTATGAGGCAGTGACATTTTCTCTGGCAGGGAAAAATGGATGGCCTGTCAAAATTGTCCGTATGATATTGGATGTGGCGATGGTCGTTATCGGGGTTTTGTTGGGAGGTAGCTTCGGTATTTGTACGATTATTACAGTTTTGATATCAGGCCCAATTATCCAAGCTACTGTACAGCAAATGAATAAATTTGTTTTTGGAGGGAAGTAAACCATGTATGATATAAAAATCAAAAATGCCAGAATAATGGATCCAGCATAAAATAACGGCCTTTTGCCGGAATACGTTAAACCCTCGCTATATATGGACTTTTTCGCTATGCACACCGTTCCCAATATTGTATCAATCCCAAGCATCTTTGCTCACAGAGGCGTTCCCCCCACTTTGGGATTCATCATCTTTACCATATTCTAAAACACAGCAATTTTAGTGTTTTACAAAACTCTACAAGCGAAGTAATAATCTGCATGTTTCCTGATTTTAAACACAGAAAACCCGACAGGATGTTTCCTGTCGGCTTTTTCGTTGGGTTCTGCTGCCTGCTCTGGCTATGCCTCGCAGAGGGGAAGCAGTTTGTCCAGTTTTTCTACAATGCGCTTCTGTTCGGCCAATGGGGGAAGTGGAATATTTACATCTCTAATAGCTTGAATGGAAATACTTGCTTGTGCTGTAGATTTTTTATGTTTTTGCAGCTCACTTAAACCTATTGGTGATTTTAGATAATAAAAAACATATTCTTCAAGAACATGCTGTTCAGTGTTATTAAACAGTTCAATCTTCCCAACATTAGACCCCAAATGAGCTTTGATATGTGCATCAAATATAGCTATATTTCCAATTGTACCAACGTAAGGCGTTAATAAGCATTTTTTACTTAATTGACTCCTAAATAATTCATCTGATATTTTTTCTGGAATATAACTTTCAAAAGACCACACGATTTCCCCATTTTGAACATTTTTTCCTTTTATCAACGGTACCCCGTTCTGTTGTAAATTTGGCTGAATATATTCTGTATATTCAAACCCGGCCAATTTTGTCACAAATGCAAGATCATCGATTTTGCACCATTTCCAACTCTGTGGCAATTCAAATCTTTTTTCCTCTTCTGTAATTGCCGGAAGAGGTTTTGCCTTTTTTATTTTCTTTTCTTTGATGAGTCTCTGCTTTTCTTCCTGAATCTGGTTATACAGGTCCTGGGCGTTGCCATCTTCTTTTCTCTGGTCGGTGAGTTTTCCCTGGATGGCCTGTTCTAACAGTCGGGATTTCATGGTCTGCTGCAGTTCCCGATATTCTTCGTAAGCTTTATCTATGGCATCTAGCTGGACAAAGAGAGAAGATACCTTATCGGCAATGCGTTTTTGTTCGGCCAGAGGCGGAAGAGGAATAATCAAATTCTCCATTATATCCTTGCCCACTCTTGGCATCTTTACTCCATAAGAGACTGCATTTACTACATTTGTCACATAGGATGATTTCAATACACTGACAAGATATCGATGATTTATCCCGCCATAACAGGAAAAAGGAACTAATTCTGTCGTACATACTCCATCCTTGGGCGCAATCAGAATTTTTTTCAAATAAGGACGAAGTTTGCTATATAAAATATCCCCTTTTGAAAATACGGCACGATCACCTTTAATTGATTTATGGATTCCAGTCTTATAAAGTAATATTTTTCCACTTTCTTTTTCGATATCCTCCATATCCAGAACCCATGTACTGCTATCAATGTCACCAGGCGACACTTTAAGCTTTGTTCCTCCATAATCAGAAACATTTCCCAACTTCACCCATATCCAGTTTCCCGGGATTTTGAAGGGAATTTCATCTTCTGTGATTACCGGTAGTTTTTTTGTCTTTTTGATTTTCTTTTCTTTGATGAGTCTCTTCTTTTCTTCCTGAATCTGGTTATACAGGTCCTGGGCGGTGCCGTCTTCTTTTCTCTGGTCGGTGAGTTTTCCCTGGATGGCCAGGGTCAGAATCCGCTGCCGGAGGGCTTTGGTATCTACATCCATGGTGATATCAGTCATGGGATTCTACCTCCGCCAGTTCTTTTTTCAGTACATCAACAGCTCTGGCAATTTCTTCAGATTTTTCCTGCATGGCCGCAAGAAGTTCAGGAATGGTCCGGGTATCGGTTTCTTCTTCTTCTGTAATCCAGGAGATGTCCAGGCTGAGATTGGTTCGGGATTCGAGTTCTTCTCTGGTGAATTTGCGCCAGCGACCATCCGGGTTATTTTCCGCATCATAAGTTTCCTTACGCTTTGTACGGTCGTCCCTACAGTAGAGTTTCTCGAATTCGGTAAAATCCTTTTCATTCAGAGGATTCCGTTTGCCGAAGGTGCGCATCTTATGGCGCATGTCATAAATCCACACCTCCCGGGTATTGTCCTGATCTGTGGTTCCGCGATCGAAAAAGAGGACATTGGTCTGCACGCCCTGGGCATAGAAGATGCCTGAGGGAAGACGAAGAATGGTGTGGAGGTTGCACTTATTCATGAGGTCACGGCGAATCTGCTCCCCTGCTCCATCGGCAAAGAGGACATTATCCGGAACGACCACCGCTGCCCGAGCATGTCCCCGGGTATTCAATGCATTGTAAATAATCTGCAGGAAATTGAGCTGCTTATTGGATGTTTCATAGGTAATATCGTCACGGGTAGCCCGTTCTCCACCTTTTTTCGTACCAAACGGCGGATTGGTGAGAATGACATCAAAATCCTTCATCCATTTGCCCGCTGCCGACAGGCTGTCCCCCTGTTCCAGACGACCATCCATATCATGAAGATATTCATTCATAAGCGCCAGACGGTGGGTATTGGGCACCAGTTCCATGCCGGAAAAGGCCTGATATTTCTGGAATTCCACTTCTTTAGCGGACAGGTCAAAATAATCATCGGTCTTTTGCTTCAGATAATCATTGGCTGCCACCATAAAGCCAAATGTTCCGGCGGCCGGGTCACAGAGGCGTTCCCCCACTTTGGGATTCATCATCTTTACCATCATATTGATGAGCGGGCGGGGCGTGAAGTACTGGCCGGCACCGGATTTGGTTTCACTGGCGTTCTTTTCCAGTAATCCTTCATACAGGTTGCCCAGACCTTCTTCCTTGGCAGAAAACCAGTCCAGGGCATCGATATCATCAATAATCTTTTTCAGATTGGCCGGTTCATCAATGCTGGTGGACGCGTCGGCGTAAATGGCATTGAGTTTTTTACTTGGCGTCGTTTCCGGATCCCCCAGGTCAAGGAGCATCTGCTTATAAAACTTCTTCAGCTCCACACCTTCTTTTTTCAGAAGCTCATCCCACCGGTACTGCGGCGGGATATCCTTTTCCTGGTCCTGTTCTTTACTCATTTTGAGAAACAAGATGTAGGTTAGTTCTGTCACATAATCCTGATAGGTCACCCCATCATCACGAAGTACGTCGCACTCTTTCCACAAACGCCGTACGATTTCCTGATTGTTCATCTAATTTCCTTTCCACTACGCAAATATTTCATCGTTGATAATGTTTATAATTTCGTCAGTCTTATCCTTAAAGACCTGTTTCATCTTCCTGTATCCGCCTTTATTGCGGAAAGCTTCATTGGAATCAAAGGCCACCTGGGCATTGGGTCCCAGCACATGGTTTTTGCGCAGCTGGGTTTCGATGCGCTCCAGCCATTTCTTCTGTGCCGGTGTCCAGTCTGCCATGCCATACACGCGGCTCATTGCCCGTTCGACCAAGGCATCTTCTGATTCCAGCGGTGTCCCCAGGGCAGCCCGGCGGATAAAGCTGATAATGCTGGCCGCGGTAGCTTCCTTGTTCACCTTTTTCCATGCGGATCGCAGATCCCGTTCTCTGAATCCGCCAGCCTGCAAAGTGGCATCAATCTTCCGCAGGTCATTTACCGTAAGGTCTCTCGGCCGATTGACAATGACATCTATACCGGTGCGTTTATTGAGCTGTTCATGAATAAAGGTATTGAATTCTTCCAGATAATCCCCCGGATTTTCCATGTTATTTCCATAGCTCTGCTCTACCCCGATAAGCTTGTCCTTATGATGGGAAATTATCACCTGCCGGGGTTTCACATGGATAGTATCCACGAAAGAAATGGAATCTTTATCCCCGGCTAGTTCTTTCTGGCTCTTATGTTCCAGGGACCGTATCCAGGCAGATACATCCTTTTCTCCGGTAGCATCGATAAGTATACTGCGCTGTTTATCGTTCATGCGCTGTAATTTTCTCTGCATTTTACCCACGAGCTGATCTCGGTATTCTTTGAAATCCGCTTCATTTTCTGCAGTAACCGCCAGATTATACAGATCACCAATAGATCGCGATACATTCTTTTCATGGATAACCTGGTTCATGCTGGTGTATCTGGCCATAGTGGCAAACTGTCCTACGGCATCATAAATATTGAAACAATCAATTCCAGGGAAGAGTCTCGTCGCCCGGCCGATCATCTGTTCAAACAGGATGCGGGATTTCACAAGGCGCAAAAATACCAGGTTGGTGATAGACGGTACGTCGACACCGGTAGTAAGCAGGTCCACCGTCACTACGATGTTAGGAAATTCTTCGTTCTTGAATTCCCGGATATGCTGTTCTCTGTGCCGGTCCCGTCCGGTAATCTTCATAATCGCATTGGGCGGTAACGATTTACCCGCCTTTGCAAATTCTTCCTGGAGAAGGCTGACCACCATATCGGCATGGGAATCACGGGCAGCAAAAATCAGGGTTTTCCCCAGTTCTCTATCCAGTGGATCCAGACGATCTGCCAGAGTCTGGCAGACTACTCGATTGAAAGATTCCGTTACGACTTTGGTATTGAAAGCCTCCACGTCAAAATCCATATCATCGGCCAGCCGTCCTATCTGTATGGCCTTATCGTCTATATCAAATAAACTGACTTCTTCATTTTTACTGAAATGGATTCCCTGTTCCGTCAGTTTTGTCTTAATAATGTACGGTGCGTTATGATCCATCAGATAACCATCAAGAACCGCCTGCCGATAAGTATAGCTATACACCGGTTCTCCGAAGATATTCACTGTATTCAGTGCCGGGGTTGCCGTCATCCCCAGGGCTATGGCATCAAAGTAATCCACGACCCTTCGATACTGGCTTATATATTCACTGGGGTCATAATGTTCCATTTCTTCTTCGGTCATTTCCCGGTCTTCCAGATACCCACGATGGGCTTCATCTACAATGATGAAATCATAAGCACCCGGGGAAATTTCCGTCTGGTCTTCTTCCGCATTGAACAGTCGCTGTACCATTCCCTGTACAGTGGCAATATGAATGCGGGTGCTGGCATCCGGCGTCTTATCTCCATATTCTTTTACGCCATAAATGCTGCTGATGGACTGTCCATTCACCTTATTATCCTTGAGCGCATGGGCAGTCTGTTCTGCCAGCGCCTGCCGGTCCACCAGATAAAGAATACGTCTTGCTCTCTTGTGCTTGATGAGACGATACATAAGGGCTATAGCGGTACGTGTCTTACCTGTACCGGTAGCCATGGCCAGCAGGATACGGGTCTTATGCATGGATATGGCTTTTTCCACCGCCTTAATTGCTGATACCTGATAATACCGGTTTGCAAATTCCGGATATCTGTCATCCGCCAAAAGCGCCATGTCTGCATCTTCTTCCGGTTGTGCCAGCTGTTTTATTTTCAGGTCATCCGGTGTAAACCAGGATTCCAAAGCAGAATCAGGATGATTCCTGTTTCTTACGTCACGGAACCAGATCCCGGACTGTTGCTTCATCTGGGAAAGATAGGGCCGGCCATTGGCACCAAAAAGGAACATCACTTTATCCAATGGGTAGCGTGCATTAGGATTAGTCCCAGCATAAACTGCCGGTTCTTCTGCCACCATCCTGGATGGCTGCTGTGATACTTTATAGTAGTCATAAGCCTGATTCAGCGCATCGGTCGATACAGGTTCCCCATACTTCTTGGCTTCAATAATAGCTACAGCCGTCTCTCCGATAAACAGGACATAATCCGCCCGTTCCTTATCGGGAAGAACCCATTCAGCAATGGCCATATTATGCCCTTTCTTCGGCAGGGTGTGGTACTTCCAGTTGTTCAGTGTCTTTGTATCGGCTTCCCAGCCGGCATCCCGCAGCTGCTGGTCAATCAGTTCCCGGGTTTCCTCCTCCGTCAGCTGATTTCTGGATGCAAACTTATGATTTCTGCGCTTTCTTTCTGTACGCACTTCTTCAGGAACCTGCATTGGTTCCGCCTTCTGCAGTTTCTCGATTTCCGCCGTAAGCCGGTCAATGGTTTTCTGCTGATTACTTACAACAACCTGCTGATTTTCCGGTACCTGATATGGTTTCGGATTTTCCTGAGTAAATGTTTCCAGGAACCAGCTCCATACAAAATAAGCCATACGGTTTACATCCATGGCCGCAGCGGTAGATGGCTGGAATGACGATTCATGCGTCGCCTTATTGCGCAGTCGGCGGATTCTGTCCATAGCCACAGTCACCCGGTATGGATATTCATTCCCGGACTCCTGCATGCGGAAGATACGTTCATTCTGTTTCAGATTCCAATCTGGCATCCCATCGAGATGAAAAATCAGATGCGTCAGCTGTTCTACAAAAGATCCGAAAATCATAATACTGCTCTTCGGATCCGAATAGAGCAACAGCTCTGCACTATCTGCCAGCTTTGCATATTCCGGATACTCCCGGCTGACAAAATTTGCCATTTTTACCATTCCTTTTCCCATATCCAATCAGCCCTGTTTTCCCATACATAGAACACAGCGACGTTTTTTTACGTATATATCTGTTTTATTCCAGTCGGTCTTTACAATATTAACTATATGATATCATTGTTGACAAAAAGATGCATGAGGAGAGATGAACCGGCAAAAAACAGGTTGGAGAGTTAAGTATGCGAGTGGCAAGGAAAATCGCAAACATAGAGTAAAGAGACATCAGATAATCAGACGGTCAGGCGGAACACATTGGCACGCTTTCCTATGCTCCAACATATAGCAATCAACTATCCACCATCTTCGATGGTCCGCCCTTTCTCTCCAGAAAGGAGTAACGTTCTGCATACTTTTCCATGTTCTGACAAGGCGGTATTAACTTTCCTCCTGGCAGACTGTCGGAACATCAGCACGCTTTCCTGCTTCTTAACATAGAGGATTCTACTTTCCACCACCAGCCAAAGGCTGGCGGTCCCCCTTTCTCTCCAGAACGGGAAACGTTTCGCATGCTTTTCATTTGTGAAACTTTTGGCATTATTACCTTGTGTATAAGAAGGCATTACGTTTCGCCCTTGTAATTCTTACGGATTGCATGGTCTCGAGAATCCGTTGATGATTCTTGCAATCTTTGAGCCCCGCTCATCAATTATGCTTTCCTTTGTTCTAACAAAGTAGAATCAACTATAGCTCTGCATAAGCGATGCATGCTGATTGTGAGCGTCATTACATTCCTCCAAATCAGATGCCCTGCTTACCACCACCAGCCAAAGACTGGCAGTCCTCTCATAGCAGACCGGGCTGTCAATTTTATGGAAATCGGAGATTTCTTAATTTTATGGACTTACAGCCAATGACGACAATCCCTTGTCCTCATTCCAGAAAGGAGCTGCGATGTGCAAGCTCCCCCTTAGTTAGCTTGTGCATTCTCATCTTTTTATAAAAGTGGCATGTCAAAAAGACTTTCCATAAAAAATTGGAAAGTCTTTTTGCTACATCCTCTTGTTTAGCCTTCAAAACCTTACACTGGAAGGTTTTGAGGTCTTGCTCTTTACAGCATCTTCTTTCTTAATTCTTCTCCGGAGAGTGGGCTGAGGTATGCCGGTGCGATGTCGAATACGGTCTTGCAGCCGAAGTTCTTTTCTGCTGCCAGTCTTGCCACAGCACGTGCATACGCCAGTACTACATGGGCTGTAAATTCCGGATTGGAATCGAGTTTCAGGTTGAATTCCATAACGTGATTATGTTCTCCGTTCACACCGGTGGTGCCGCTGCGGAATACGAATCCACCATGGGCCAGTCCCTGATGATTGCGGTTGAATTCTTCTTCGGAAATAAAGTGAACCGTGGTGTCATATTCATCAAAGTAGTTTGGCATGGTCTTAATCTGGTTTTCCACGTAAGCGGCATCTGCCCCCTCTTCGAGTACTACGTAGCATTCACGAGTGTGCTTCTGTCGGGTAGTCAGTACTGGATTTTCTCCATTTCTGACTGCGGTAATAGCACTTTCCACAGGACAGGTATACTGCTTTGCATTCTTAACCCCTTTTATGCGTCTGACCGCATCCGAGTGTCCCTGAGATACACCCTTCCCCCAGAAGGTATAGTCACTGCCGTTGGGGAGTATGCAATTTCCAAACAGTCTGGCCAGGGAGAACAGGCCCGGATCCCAGCCGACAGAAATCATAGCGGCCTTTCCATTGGCGCGGGCCGCTTCATCAACTTCTGCAAAATGCTGCGGAATGTTTGCATGGGTATCAAAGGTATCAATGACATTAAACATTTCTGCATATCGCGGAGTCTGCTTCGGTAAATCGGTAGCGGAGCCACCAGCCAGTACGAGCACATCGATCTTATCTGTCCATTTTTCTATATCTTTTGCCTCTACCACCGGTACACCTGCTGTGCGAATCTTCACATTGTCCGGGTTTCTTCTGGTAAATACCGCTTGAAGCTGCATATCCGGATTGTCATGAATTGCATTTTCGATTCCGCGGCCCAAATTGCCATATCCCATAATTCCAATACGAATTGTCATAAGGGTAACCTCCTTAGTATAGAAAAAGATTAATAAATCTATTGCCTTAGTATATCACAAATACTATGGTCTCCGTTTCTTTTCTGAACGGAAAGGAACGTTTATAATAAAAATATAATCTTTTTTTCAGGGAGGCCAATGATGAAAAACATAAATGATGAAATCAAACTTGAGCAGGCAGTGCGTGAAATGCTTCAGGATCCAATGACCGTCCGTGAAGTAAAGGTCATGCGGGACCAGGGGAAGTCAGAAGAATATATTCGTCACTGGCTCATGGAAATGGCCAAGCTGCAGGGATAATAAAGACAGGTTGGGGGAAGAGGCAGGCAGACTGTAGTGGCAGTCTGCAGACGATCTGATTGAAAGAACTCAGAACATTTTCATGCATTCCCTTATCCCAACATACAAAGATGAGCCTTCGGCTCATGGTCGGTGCGAGCTAGAGGCTCGCAGGTCGGTACATCCTGAACGGATGTAGGTCGGTGCCTTAACTTCAATATGGCAGGTCGGTGTGCCTCCTGTAGAGGCACAGGGTGTGGATTCTGCGAATAGCCTCTTTTATAAAAAAGTGAGGAGCAACATATCCCATGGATTCACATACAGGATTCTACTTTCCACCAGCTAGCAAAGACCGGGCTGTCAAAGGAGCTTTGTTTTGCAAGCTTTTCTTTTGTCAGCTTTCCGGGCTTTACACCGGCTTTCAGCGCAGTTTATCTTTGCTTATCTTCGGTACTTTCTAAGCAGGCTCCAGGGGATACTGCACAGGTAGTGATCTTCCGGATGCCTTTCCAGATGGTTCTGGTGTTCAGGCGCACTGGGGACGTATTGGGTAAGTGGCCTGACCTCTACCTGAATGCGGTCGGCATCTGGTCTTTCCGCTATAAACTGCCTGGCCTCTTTCAGTACATTTTCATCTGTGCTATACACCCCGGTGCGGTATTTTTCTCCGTAGTCCATTCCCTGATGATTGATACTGTACGGGTCGATGATTTCAAACAGATGTCCCGTCAGTTCTCTGGCGGAAATCTGTTTTTCATCATACGTCACCTTGACACATTCCACATACCCGTCATAGGGCGAAGACAGGGAATCGGTCTTCCCATTGGCGCGCCCTGCTTCTGTGGCAACAACCCCCGGAATCGTATTCATAAAATACTGTACACTCCAGAGACAGCCTCCCGCCAGATAAATCGTCTGCATAGTTCCTCCCTCATTCGACTCAACGATGCATTTATATCTGTATTTTGCTATAGTTTACCTGTTATGGCAAATTGAGGTTGACATTTCATGAATGCACTGATTTTTCAGCGTCTGTCATCGCTGCAGTCTCCCGTGTTTTCCTGCCGGCGTGTTATAATAGATTCAATACTTGTTGATAAACCTAAAGGAGTCAGAATATTTATGAAAAAAATTATCCTCACAGGCGACCGCCCGACAGGACGCCTTCATATCGGCCATTATGTAGGCTCTCTTTCTGAACGTGTGAAGCTGCAGAATACCGGCGCATTTGATGAAATTTATTTCATGATCGCCGATGCCCAGGCACTCACCGACAATGCGGACAATCCGGAAAAAGTACGTCAGAACATTATGCAGGTAGCCCTGGACTATCTGGCAGTAGGCATTGACCCATCCAAAGCCACCATTTTCATTCAGTCCCAGGTTCCTGCCCTGGCTGAACTGACGGTATACTACATGAACCTGGTTACCGTATCCCGCGTACAGCGCAATCCTACCGTTAAGGCGGAAATCCAGCAGAAAAACTTTGAAGCCAGCGTACCTGTGGGCTTCTTCTGCTATCCAATCAGCCAGGCCGCAGATATTACCGCATTCCATGCCACATCCGTACCGGTAGGCGAAGACCAGGAACCGATGCTGGAACAGTGCCGTGAAATCGTTCATAAATTCAATGAAGTGTATGGCGAAACCCTGACCATGCCGGAAATCTATCTGTCCAAAAATGCAGCCCGCCTCCGCCTTCCAGGTCTGGACGGCAAGGCCAAGATGTCCAAATCTCTGGGCAACTGCATTTACCTGGCTGATGATGAAAAGACAGTACAGCAGAAGGTTATGTCCATGTACACCGATCCGACACACCTCAAAGTCAGCGATCCGGGCCATATTGAAGGAAACACCGTATTCACCTATCTGGACGCATTCATCAAGCCGGATTCCTTTGAAAAGTACTGGCCGGAATATAAGAATCTGGATGAACTGAAAGCCCATTATCAGCGCGGTGGACTGGGTGATGTAAAGATTAAGAAATTCCTCAACAAGGTGCTGCAGGAAGAACTCCGTCCTATCCGTGAACGCCGTGCATACTGGGAAGAACGCCTGCCGGAAGTATATGAAATTCTGAAAGAAGGCAGCGCTAAGGCCGCAGCCAAGGCTCAGCAGACACTGGACGAAGTCAAGGCGTCTATGCGTATTGATTATTTCACTAATGATAATCTGCTGAAGTGAGAGCAGGTTTGAGAATTGAGGTTTGAAGGAAATCGCCAACATAGAACGGTTTGACAAATCAGACAGCCAACCGGAAACCTTGCGTTTTCCTTTCAGACTAAACAGAAGGAACAAAAAACGATTTTCCAACTTATGGAAAATCGTTTTTTGTTGTCTGTTATGTTTTATACAATCAGTGATACAGCGAATCTATTTCTGACCGCCTGAACCATCTGATGGTCCGCCCTTTACAAGGGCTGCTATGCTGATGATAAGGTATCCGGGCTTAGTGTGCCAGGTGTTTTAAAACCCAGGTTATTCCTCTGGCCAGGCGTTTTTCACTGTCCTGGAAATGATTGCCCTCATTCCACTCCAAGGCAGTTGCTATACCTGCCTTTTCCAGCTGCTCATGCTGCCTCCTGACCACGTCGCCCACCTGTTTCATAATCTGATTTCTTACCTTTTCTTCTTTTTTCCCGAGGCTCAGATAGATGGCCCCGGCTTTTGGTGTGTGGCTTTCCATATATTTCTTCCAACCAGGATACCAGAGGGAAGGCGATACGGCGGCAATGCCACAGAAAAAGTCAGTTTCCATACCGGCCCAGAGGGCAAAAAGCCCCGCCAGAGAGTAACCGCTTAAGATATACTGCCGCCCTTCCTGTTTCCCATACTCATCTTCCAGGCAGGGAATCTCCTCTTCCAGAAGAATTTTCAGGGTCTGTGCCGCTCCGTCTCCAAACGCCTGCTTTCCCCATACGGGAGGCACTTCCCATGGTGTAAGATTGGAAAACCAATCTTTTACCGGAATAAAGACAAAACACCATTCCTCAGCAGGTACCTGCTGCTTTATCTGCTCATATTCTGATTCCAGTACCTCCCTGTCATGGGAATCACCCAACTGGATAACCCATCGGCTGGCTTTCGTATTTCCCCATACCATATTGGCCATTGCATTTCCTCCCGTGTCCTTATTCTGCTTTATTTTCTGTCAAGACAGGCGCTGCATTCCTCTTTGGTAAGCACGGGAAGCGGCCGGAAGGGTCTCGGCTTTTCCGGCAGTATCCCCAATGTCTTTTCCATCCACAGCAAATCGTACCAACGATCAAATTTATAACCACAATGCCTGAAATGTGCGGTTTCCGTAAAGCCCAGATGACGGTGAAAAGCCGGGCTTCCCCGAGTAAGCCACGGATCATCCACATCGTCCGACCAGGCAATGGCGGAATGGAGCGTCACAATATGCTGTGCTACAGAAAATCGTTCCAGTGCTTCATACAGCATAGTCCCTATACCCCGGCCGTGACAATCCTCCCGCAGATATATGGATGTCTCCGCTGCCCAGGCAAAAGCGGCACGTACCCCGAGACGACCGGTATAGGCATACCCGGCTATTTCCCCATCCACTTCTGCCACCACATAGGGATAATTCTCCAGCGTATGCTCAATGCGGCTCCGAAATTCTTCTACCGATGGCACCTCATATTCATAAGTCACTGCGGTATGCAGCACATAAGGAGCATAAACAGCCACCAGGGCTTTTGCATCGTCCGGTACGGCCATCCGCAACGTTATATTTCTGTTTTTCAATAGCTGCCTCACTTATATTTTTCAAAACGCCAGGTCTGCTGTGCTTCCGGATATTTTTCATGATCCACTTGGGACATAAACATAACAAGCGGCCTGCAGAAAACTCCAAAATCCCCATACAGGGCGCGGTATACCACATAGGCTTCCCGGGTTTCTGTGTGCACCACCGGACACTCCAGGATTTCATAAAGATTTCCTTTAAAATGTTTCCATATTTCGCCATGTACTGGCTGTACTCTTGTGTTCTCCATAGTTTCTCCCGTCTTGTATGTCTCCTTGTCAGAACGATAAGTCATCCAGAAGGAATACGTTGATAACCGGGCGTTCATAAGGATGTACTTCCTTAATGCGGTTTACGGCAGCCCGGATATGCGCTTCATCGCATCGGAATTCGAGAAGAAATTCGGTACCTTCCGTCAGTTCCCCCACCTCTCCATTATAGGGAACCGCCCCTTCCTCCGACCGCCAGCAGGACTGTACTTCCCACCAGCTCATGTATCCGCTGTAATTGCCAATCACTCCACCGCCGGCCTTTACCACAGCATCCCGGATATCATATAACGCTTCCGGTGGAAGATATACCTGTACTTTATACTGCTTCATCATCCAGTGCATCTCTTTTCTGTAAAATATATCTCTTTACTCATTATACCGCGTGCAATCCACAGATTCTCCTACTCCGCCAGCATCCCCCGTGCAAGAACCGCCCGGCCCCCCTGAAAAGTAATCCCAAGGAATAACAGCCGGCAGCCCGGACGGGGACTGTATTCCATGTTCGGCCGGCGGCCGTCGTATACCTCCTGCAGAACCTGTTTGGTAAAAGAAGAAACAGAAAACGTTTCTTTTCCTTTGGATCCCTGAACGGTCAATGTGCCATCCGAGGCCACTGGCTCCTCAAACCAGGTCACCGCCGATTCCCCTTTGACTTTTATAGTCACTGAATCCAAACAAGTCGCAGCAGACTTATGAGGTGACTTTGAACACCTTCTGTCCGGAT
>OGSS01001231.1_pt1 | contig 17805 bp, 6 predicted proteins | sample 1553591 | NCBI WGS metagenome assembly OGSS01 (sample SAMEA2580061, study PRJEB22360) | human gut metagenome | biome: human gut; feature: human-associated habitat; material: faeces | place: Denmark | collected 2008/2010
TAAGTTCTTTATTTTCTCCCAAAGCATTTACTAATTTCTCTAATTCATCTATATTAGTTATTATTTTTAATTTTGATAAAGTCTCACCAACTTTTATTTCATATATTGGTTGTCCAACTTGAGAACCTCCTGTATACTTTTGAGACATTAAATCTCTAACTTTCGAAACTAATTCTGTAGCTTCTTTCTTAGTTATTGTTTCTTTTTTTACCTGTGTAGTTTCTGCAGCAAAAACTGGAGCTACTGATGTACTTATCATTGTAGCAGCCATAATTACAGAAAGATTTTTTTTATTCATGGTATTTTCCCCCTAAAAAATTCAAATTTTTATTATTTTTTCCTTATTTACCAATTATAATATATATTTGATATTATTTCAATAAATGAGACTTATTGTAATAATTAACCAAAAGATATAAACTTTTTCTTATATTTTATTTTTTTAATATTTATGTATACAAAAAAGTAACAAAATTGTAATTTTTTTTAATAATCCAGTTTATAACTAATAGACTTTTCATCTTCTTTATAGTATAATATTAAATGGAAGAAAGAAATTTCAAGCATCTCTTTTTTCCGTATTTCTCACACAGAAAAAGAAGCTGATTTTCAGCTTCTTTTTCATTTGTATTCCTTAATTATTTAATTGTAATTACAATATAAAGAATCAAAATACTTTATTTTTCATTTAATAAAAATTACATGAACTTTTTTAGTTAAATTTATATAAGTATTGCACTGTTGCTTCCCTTATATTTTTATTTAAAGCTTCAAACATATCATATCCTTCTAAAGCATATTCCTTAAATGGGTCTTTTTGAGCATAAGATTTAAGACCTATATACTGTCTTAACTGTTCCATAGCATCTATATGATCTATCCAGTATTGATCAACCACTTTTAAAAGTACTGTTTTTTCTAACTCTGCAACCTTATCAATACCAAGCATCATCTTTTTCAAGTCATAAACTCTTTTTGAAATTTCATATGTGCTATCAATTATCTCTTGGACACTTTTTTTATCTACACCAGGTATTAGTAATGTATCTGCTGGCATAAATGTACTATATAAATGTTTAAAATATCCATAATAATCTCTTTTTCTTCCAATTAAATAAGTTTCTCCTGCTTCTTGTATGATGTCTTTAACCATTTTTTGAATATCTTCTTGTATATCTTCATCATTTAACACTTTATTTCTTTCATTATATATAACTTTTCTTTGCTCATTAATAGTATCATCATATTTAAGAACATTTTTTCTTATTTCAAAATTTTTACCTTCTACACCTTTTTGCGCTCTTTCTATAGCTCTTGTAAGTGCTTTACTTTCAATAGCCGTATTTTCCTTTGAACTTGTTCTCTTCATAAGTTTCTCTATAGTTTTTCCACCATAAAGCTTTATTACATCATCTTCAAGACTTACAAAGAATCTTGATGTACCTGGGTCTCCTTGACGACCAGAACGCCCTCTAAGCTGATTATCAATTCTTCTTGATTCATGTCTTTCTGTTCCTATAACATAAAGTCCACCTAAATCTTTAACTTCTTGTTCTTCTTCTTTATCTCCTGCACCTAGAGAAATATCGGTTCCTCTACCTGCCATATTTGTAGCAATCGTTATAGCATCTAATTTACCAGCTTTAGAAATTATCTCTGCCTCTTTATCATGTTGTTTAGCATTTAAGACTTGATGCTTAATACCTTGTTTTTTAAGCATTTTAGACAGCTTCTCAGATTTTTCAACAGAAACTGTTCCTACAAGTATTGGCTGTCTAGTCTTATGTATCCTTATTATTTCTTCTACAACAGCACTATACTTTTCTTCTTCTGTTTTAAATACCTTATCATGTAAATCAGCTCTAATCACTGGTTTATTAGTTGGTACTTGGACAACATTTAATTTATAGATTGACTCAAATTCTCCTTCTTCTGTCTTTGCAGTACCAGTCATACCAGAAAGTTTTTCATATAGTCTGAAGAAATTTTGATAAGTCACAGTAGCCATAGTTTTAGATTCATTCTTTATCTCAACACCTTCTTTGGCTTCTATAGCTTGGTGAAGTCCATCTGTATATCGTCTTCCATCCATTACTCTTCCTGTAAATTCATCAACTATCATTACTTCTCCATTTGAGATAACATAGTCAACATCTTTTTCCATAAGCTTATGACCTCTTAAGGCTTGATTTATATGATGATATAATTCTATGTTCTTTATATCAGTAAGGTTTGTTATACCAAAAAATGACTCAGCTTTACTTATACCACTTGCTGTTAATGCTATAGTTTTATCTTTTCTGTCCATCTCAAAGTCTTCTTCTTTAACAGTTTTTACAAAGCTATTTGCTAACTCATAAAGTTTTAAATCTTCATCACCATCTCCTGCAATAATAAGTGGGGTTCTAGCTTCATCTATTAATATTGAGTCAACTTCATCTACTATAGCAAAATTTAGTTCCCTTTGTACTTTATAAGATAAATCTGGTACCATATTATCTCTTAAATAATCAAATCCAAATTCACTATTTGTACCATAAGTTATATCACATCTATATTGTTGTTTTCTTATATTTGGGTCTTGGTTAGATATAATTACTCCTACTGTCATACCAAGAGATTCATAAACTGGACGCATAAGCTCCTTATCACGTTCTGCTAGGTAATCATTTACTGTGATTACATGTACACCCTTACCTGTAAGGGCATTTAAATATACTGGTGCTACTTCAACTAGAGTTTTACCTTCACCAGTTTTCATCTCTGCTATCTTTCCTTGGTGTATTACTATACCACCAATTAATTGCACTCTATATTGACGCATTCCTAATTTTCTTCTTGATACTTCTCTTACTACAGCAAAGGCTTCTGGAAGTATATCATCTAAAGTTTCACCTTTTTCAAGTCTATCTTTAAATATAACTGTCATGTCTTTTAGTTCTTCATCTGATAGATTTTTCATACTATCTTCTAGTGCATCTATTTTATCTACTATAACATTTAATTTCTTTATTTCTTGTTCATCTGCTTTGTCAAGTATCGAATCTATAACTGACATATAAGTACCTCCTTTTCTATTGTCCAATTACTATTATACATTAAAAATCCATAATAGTAGACAATTATTTTGATTTATAGTATAATGATTTTACTTAAATAAATTAAACATCTTTTTATTTAGGTATTTCTCACATAAAATAGAGGCTATAAATAGCCTCTATTTTATTTTGCATTTATTTTTTTATTGTAAAAAAAGACTTCTCTTAAGAGAAGTCTTTTATATTTAAAGTTTTATTAAAACTTATATTACATATCTAATAAATCTTTCATTTTGCTTATTACTGAACTAGCGATACCTTTACCAACTTGAACTAAGTTCTTTCCACCATCATCACTAACTGATTTACTTACACCTACATTTTGGTCTGCAGATAAGCTATCAGTAGCTAATACTATTGGAGCTGGAGAAACAGTTCCATTAGCGTTTTTACCATCATAAGTAGAACCGAAGTTAGCTGCAACTGGAGCTGCTGCTAAAGCATCTACTAATTGATCTTCTTTAGTAGAACCATCTTTTGCTACGAAGTAGTTTATTACACTTCCTTTTTCGAAGTAATCAGTTTCTTTCATTACTTCTGCATTAGTAGCTTGTCTATCATCTCCACTAGTTCTGTTAGGCTCTTTTCCAGTAGCATCATCTATAGATTTTTCTACATCTTTAGATACACTGTTTTCTCCACCTATTATATCAACTTGTGCATTGTTTAAGAAATCTTCTGTTTCATTATTTATAGTTTTAGCTTTTCCATCTACAACTACTATTGGAGTAGCATCTCCATCAACTACATCTAAATCTCCATTAGATTTCTTTAATTGAGAAGCAACTGGAGCTATACTCATAGCATCTGCTAATCCAGTTCCACCAACTACAAATGCTTTATCATTATCAAGACCTACTTCATCAGCTATAGCTAAAGAAGTTTCATATCTGTCATCACCAGATAATCTTGTAACTTTAAGTCCCATATCTTTTAATTCATTTTCAACTTCTTTAGATATAGAGTTAACTCCACCAGCTAAATAAACTTTTTTAGAAGTATTTATACCACTTGTAGATTTTAAATCCATAACTCTTTTTATCTCAGATTTAACATTTGAATCTAGTTTATCTTTTGAAGTTAATAATAATGGAGCATGTTTTTCTGATGCTAAAGGTGATGCAACAAGACCATCAACTATAGCTTGAGAACCAACTAAAACTACTGAATCAGTTGCTGAATCAGTTATAGCATGCTTATCATCAGAATTATAATATTTATTACTTAATTCTATAGCTGTTTCTATTCTATCTTCTCCAGCTACAGTTACAACATTTGAATAACTGTTGTTATATGTTCTTAAATCATCTATATAATCTTTCATATCTTTTATCTTATCTGCTTTAAGAACTAATTTAACAGGAGTATTTTCTATATCTGTTGCTCCTTTAGTATCTAATCTCTTTCCTTCTGGATAAAGAGCTACTTGATATCTACCACTTACTAGTTGTACTAAATTTCCATATCCCTCTTCACTAGTTAACTCTTTATATATATCATCTAATTTATCTTCATCAAATACATATTTCTTAGCTAAATCTTCAGCACTTGTACTAGTACTTGAATCTATATCTATTGTTGATTCTTTTGCATTTATAACTTTTACAACTGTATCACCCTTGTTAGTAAGAGGATCAACATTTATATTAGAAGTCTTTCCAGTAGCACTATCAAATACAAGTGAGCCAGTCGCATTATATTCTTTTCCTTTTACAACTTCTACAGCTGAACCATCTGTAGCAGCAAGCTCTGTAGCACTAGCAAATTCTACCTTTGTATTATTTGCATATTTATAAGTAGCTTTTAAAGTTGCTAATTGTGCATCAGCAATTGGTGTTGCTGTAAGCTTATATCCTATAGTATCTGATACTACATCAAACTTAATTACATCTTTAGCATATAAACTTTTATCTGCTTTTTTTGAATCAGTAGCACCATCAGCCATTACTAGACCAGCTGTAGTTTCTGATGCTGGCTTAACAATCTCTTTATTCTCTAATTTAGTTTTAAGTGCATCCATCTCATCTTTAGTATGGAATTTTTCAGCAGCATCATATTTTATATTAAATGATACTAAATCTCCATCACCTAAATTATCTAATTTTGAATCAACTAGATTATATAAAGTAGTAGCAGCTATTTCTTTAGCATCTGCTGTAGTTGCATCACTTTTGTAATTATAATTTGCAACTTCCTTGTCTTTATCATAAGTCACAACTAAATTAGTTATTGACCCATCTTTGATACCTGCTTGTATTTTTTTAAGAGTATCTTTGTAATCTTTTTGAACAGTTATATACTCAGCTTTTACATCTGCAGCGAATACAGGAGCAGCCGAAGCCAACACTGTTAAACCTGACATAGCTATTGCTATATTTTTCTTATTCATTTCTTAAATTCCTCCCAACATTATATTAAAATTACATCTCTTTATTATGTACATAGAATAATCATCCATATATTCCTAATATTTCTCACATCTCTATAATAATCCATTTTTATTCTTTTTGCAAGCTATTTTTTTTAAATTATTATTTTCTCCAAGTGTACAAGTTTTTATACCCTAAATTTTAAAATGTAATAAACTAAAAAATTTAATTTTACTTATTTAAAAACTCCTGAGTAGCATACACCTGTCCATCTGGTAATATATATAACCCAAATCCAGTATATGCAAACTTAGAACTCAACATATTTTCATTATACTTATCAGACTTCTTCCAAACTGTAAATATGACATTTGCCACTTCTCTAGCATCTTTTGTTGTATAAGTACTCTTTGTAGTAAGTGGTACAAAAGCTATATTTTCTTCACTTCTAATACCACCAGAAAATACTTCAGCAGCATTTTTACCATTTATTACATGGGCAAATTCACCTTTATCAGCCATATACTTAGACCAATAATTTGCCATTCCTTGTAAATTTTCAGACACTTGTAATGGCTCTTTACCTTTTTCTTTTCTATATGAATTTACCAAATTATACATTTCACTAGAAACCATTCTTTTAAACTCACTACTATTCATATCATTAGTCTTATATTCAAGTACATTTACTTCTAAACTTATTGAGGTAGTCTTTCCACCAATATCAGTAGCTTTTATAGTAACTTTGTATTTACCAACCTTATCAGTATTGATATTTCCTATAAGCTCTGGTGTCAAATCATTACCATTGCTATCCTTTGCTACTATATTAAGTTTACTTATATCAAACTTATCACCTTGATAAATATTTAAATTTCCAACAGTTATTGTTGGTGCACTTGCATCCAGTGATGATGCACTTAAACATTGTTCTAGCGTCTTTTCATCTATTCCTCCTAGTGCTGTAATCTTATCAGCACTTCTAAGTACAGACTTATCACTATTTCCGTCAACTAATACAATAGGTGCATTTTTTGCTATAGAAGAACCAGCAACTGCATCTACTAATTGATAACCTTTAGAAAGATAAAATTCTTTTGCCGAACTATAAAAATGTTTTATAACTTTTTTATTAGTCTCAAATCTATCTTCTCCAGCTAATCTAACTGCATTAGTTTTTTTAACTAAATCATTACTTATTATCTCCTCTGAACCAAGAGCATAACATTGCACACCTTCTTTTTTCTCAAATGGAACATTTTTACCATTAGTTAAAATTATAGGTGCTCCATCTCTTGATGCTACTGATGACGCACTCATAGCATCTGCTTCACCTGTATAACCATTAGTTATAAAAACCTTATCTATAGGTTTTATTGAAGCTATTTCTTTTGCTATAAGATAACTTGTTTCAATTCTATCATTACCACCTATTCTTTTAACTTCGATTCCTTTTTGCTTTAATTCATTTTCAACTGATTTTCCTATTGAATCTTCAGTTCCTATTATATAAACCTTCTTTACATCTTTTAACATTTTTTCTGTGTCTGATGGTATACTGTTTCTTTGTGATAATAATATAGGTGCTTTAACTGTTCCTGCTAATCCACTTGCACTTAATCCATCAGCTAGTGTATTATCTGTATTTACTAATACTACATTTTCATATGTTTGTTTCTGTGCAATTTTGGCAGCTGTCTCATATCTATCTTTCCCTTGTATCTTTTCTATGCTCGAAAGTGCATTGATATTTGGTGCTCCTGCCATTATTAATGATATTGTCAATCCTATTGATAATACTCTCTTATTTACCTTCATCAAACTCCTCCTACTAATTTTTTTATATAATTCAGCTAATCATAAATTACATCCTCAGTAGTAATTCCCTCAAAATTTATAAACTACTAAAACAAAAAACACCTAAAATACCATAACCTGTAAATCAATAACAAAACAGATTACAAAAAGTACTTTAGATGTGATTTTCATTTTATAATATCAGTAAATTAACAAAAAAACAAGATTTATGGAATTTTTTACAAGCTACCTTCATTGCCATTTAAAAACTCCTGAGTAGCATGCACTTGACCATCAGATAATATATAAAGCCCAAATCCAGTACTATAAAACTCATTACTAAGCATGTTTGCATTGTACTCTGGAGATTTCTTCCACACTTCAAATATAGCCTTTGCCAAGTCTTTTGCATCTTGTGTCGTTTGAACGTTCTTAGAATCTATATAAATATATGCTATATTTTCCTCACTTCTCATTCCAAATTCAGAAAATACTTGTGGAGCATTTTTTCCATCTATATAATGTGCAAATACTTTTTTATCCATCATATACTTAGACCATGCATTTGCCATACCTTCTAGCCTACTAGATACTACCAAAGGTTCTTTGCCTTTTTCTTTTCTATAGGAATTGATTAAGTTGTACATTTCAGTAGATACCATTTTTTTAAATTCTGGACTGTTGTAATCATGAGATTTGTCATCCAACACTTTTATTTCTACTCTTTTTCCTGTACTTTTTCCCCATTCATCTGTAGCTTTTAATGTCAATATGTATGTACCTACTCTATTTGTATCTATAAACCCATCAACTTCTATTGGTAATACCTTCCCTGTGTTATCTTTAGCCACTATATTTAACTTGCCAGTGTCAAACTTTTCACCCTTATATATCTCTGTACTTCCAACTGTAATTGTTGGTGGTTGTCCATTTGACTTTGAAGCATTTATACACTGTTGTATTACCTTCTCATTTATTTCACCTACAGAAGTTATATTCTTAGCTCCTTCTAATACAGTTTTATCGCTTCCATCATTTACTAGTACCATTGGAGAGTTTTTAGTAAGTGGTGCAGCTGCTATTGCATCTACTAATTGGTATCCATCTGATACATAGAATCCATCTGCACTATTAAAAAAGCAGTCTATTACGTTTTTGTTAGTTTCAAATCGGTCAGTTCCTTCTATTCTTACTGAGTTTGTATTTTTAACTAGAGGATTACTCATTATCTCCTCTGAACCTATACAATATGATTGAATATTTTTTACATCAAAAGGCACACTCTTTCCATCTGTAAGTATGATTGGAGCTCCATCTCTAGTAGCTACTGATGATACACTCATTGCATCTGCTTCTCCACTATATGCATTAGTTAATAGTACTTTATCCACTTTTTTTATAGTTGCTATTTCTTTAGCTATTAAATAGCTTGTTTTTAGTCTATCTTCTCCACCAATTCTTTTGACTTCTATATTTTTAGAATCTAGTTCTTTTTCTACTGATTTACTTATAGTATCTTCTGTACCTATTATATATGCTTTTTTGATATTTTTTAGACATCTATTTGTGTCTGCTGGTATCTTATTTTGTTGTGTAAATAGTATTGGAGCTTTTGTAGCTCCTGATAATCCACTTGCACTTAATCCATCTGCAAGTGATTTTTCTGTATTTACTAAAATTACTGTTTCATAAGTCTGTTTATCAGCTATCTTTGCTGCTGTTTCATATCTATCTTTGCCGTATATTTTTTCTACTACTGATGATGCATTTACACTTTTGAAGTTTACTAAGATTAATGATACTGCTAGACCTAATGATAATATTTTTTTGTTCATTTTCATATCCCCCTGATGATTTTTATATTTTATATTTATATTGTGATTATTTTCCATTTATTTTCTCTTTATTTTCCATATATTATAGAGTATATATGATATGAATATATCTCGTCTATATATTAGTGTTTTATTTTATTAAATTTAAAAAATTATTTTTAACTTCTTTTTAAACATATTCAAAATTGAATTTATATTTATATATATAAAAGATATCTGCTTTATTTAAAATTAAACTTAATATAGCTCAAATTATTATACATTTTAACCTCAATATTATTAAATTGTTAAGATTATGAAAATAAAATAAGAATGCATTTAAATATATAACTTTATATCTAAATACATTCTTATTTTCTATTTACTTAATATTTATTTTTCAATTAAACTCTTAATCTTATCTATTACAGATGAGGCTATTCCTCCACCTACTTCAAACAACTTTGATGAATTTTTACCTTTTAATGACGATTCTTGTGATTTATCTAACGTATTTGTAGCAAGTATAACTGGTGAATTATTTTTAGCTGCTAATGGTCCAACTGCTAAAGCGTCTATAAGTTTGTCTTGATTTGCAACTACAACTCCATCTAGCTTAGATTGAGAGTAGAATTTATCTATTACTTTGGCATTCGTCTCTTGTCTAGTTTGACCTGCCACCCTATTGTTTGATATATCTTTGTTTGCTATTTTTCCAACTTGTTCAATAGCCTTGTTAGATATTTTTTCTACTCCACCAATAAAATATATATTTGACACCTTATTTGATTTAATAAATTGTTCAGCTTCATTATCTACACCATCTTTTTGTGTAAGTACTATTGGAGTTTTTTCTTTACCAGCCAGTGATGCTATTGATAATGAATCAGCTTCTCCATTTCCTGCTCCTATATACAACTTGCTTACATTATTCGTCTTATCTATTTCTTTTGCTATATTAATAGAAGTTTGATATCTTGTATCTCCACCTATTCTTTGTACTGATATTTTTGAATTTACAGCTTTGATAGCTTCAACAACTGAATTTGGCATTGAGTTGTTTCCACCTATCACAACTACTTTTGATGGATTTAGCCTTTTCAATTCTTCTACAGTTTTTTGAGGAAGCTTTTCATTTGATGATAAAAGAATCGGTGAGTTTTTTACACTGGCAAGTGGTGTAGCTGTAAGCCCATCCACCATACTTTTATCTTCTCCATTTACTATTACAACTGTATCTGATTTTGTCCAACCACTTTGAGATATTTTGATAGCTGTCTCAAATCTATCAGCACCTTTTAATTTTTTGACTGTGACATTAGATGTAGAATCACTTGAATTTCCTCCCCCAGAGCTTCCACCACTAGATGAGCCACCTGAATTACTTCCTCCACCATTATTTCCACCATTGCCATTATCTGGTGGTAATTCATCCGGTTTTGATAATTCATTTTCAACTATGTATTCTAAACTTTTTGGAAGTGTAACTTCAACATATTTGTTTATTGTAGCTTTTCTTCCCTTAGTTGTTTTTTGTGCTAATCCAAGTTTTAATATTACATTTGAACCACTTTCTTGTGTTTCTTTACTAACAATAGAATAGTTTATCCTAATATTGTTTAATAAATATTCAAGTGCTTCACTTTTCTCTACCTTATACTTTTCAGGGTCATTTTTACTAGAACCAGTTCCACCAATTGGTTTTACTTCACTCTCATTAATAAGGGTAAATATTAATCCTTCATCAGAGCTTATATTTTCATAATCCACTGTTTTGTTGTTATATGTTACAATTTTTAAAGCTGGTTTATCGCTTGTTCCTTTTCCTAAAACTTTATAGTCAGCATTTGAGTTACTGCCAGATTTTTTTACAGATATTCTTCCTATATTCAATCTATTTCCGTCTAGTAAGTCTTCATTTGATGTAACATATATATCTAATGTAGTTGTATTACTTGATTTGTTGTATTCTGCTCTACAAGTAGCATTTGCATTTCCACTTTTTATCTGAGATTTTATATTATCAGACCAAGTAATCTTTTCTTTCTGCTCATTATCTACTACTTCAACCTCACCTTGTACTTTTATACTGGCTTGAAATGAATATACTATGTTTTCTACTGAGTCCACAGATATATCTATAGTATTTACTTTCTCATACGTTTTTGTTCCTTGTAAAACTGGAGCTGCATATGCACATGTAGCACTACCAGTTACACCTACTGCCATAGTTGATACTGCTATAGTTCTTATAAAAGATTTTCTTTTACTCATTAACACCCGTCCTTATCTATCATTAACTAAGTGGATAAATTTACTTATCCACCTAGCTTTTATATTTAATTTATAAATTACCCTAAATTTATGGTTACATTTATATACTTTACTTTTAATATCTACTATTTTAAAACTATTCTAGTACCTAATCTTATTAGATATACAATGTTAGTGTTAGTATTTTTACGTTTTTAGAGTTCCACCTACTATTTATCTCTAACAATATTACCCTTTACTTTATTGCTTACAGTTATAACCTTCTTATTACTGATATCAATAGCATTTCTTGTATCTTTTCTAGCTTTACTATTACTATCAGTAAGACTTATTGTCTTTAACTCATCATAATTCTTAGCTCCTACAGGTACATACATTGTATCACTTACAAATCTTTGACCTACTGTAGTATCTCCTTGAAGGTCATTGTATCTATATAGTTCAGCCTTAACCTTATCACTTAAAGAATCAAAGTTTTCTTTTGGCATATAGTAAACCCATGTACCTTTACTGATTTCACCTAGTTCACCTTTTTCTGGAACTTCTGCAAATAAAAGTGCTTCTCCAGATATAGTCTTATTGTTTTTATCTATAAGTAGTGGTAAATTAAATGCTGGATTTCCACTGTATTCACCCGTAATAACTATTGAACCCGCTGGAATCTTACCTGTTTCATCTTCACTTGTGCTAGAGTCATCACTTTGATATACATAATCTTCTGCTAATTTTCCAATTCCATTAGTACGAGTTTGGTCTGCATTATTCATTGTGCCAATTTCTATATTATCACCTGGAGGTCCTATTATATCTAATTCTGCAACTTCTATATTAGACTTATTATTTGAGATTAGTTTTACATATCTAGCTTGGTATGTCCAAAGTTTACCATCTTTATTAAATGTAACTCTAGCTTCATTATCTTGGTCTTTTCCTCCACCAACTAAATCTTGTCCATATTCAAAAGTTCCTTGACTTACATCTTCCCAGTTCTTTTTATCATTACTTACTTGTATCTTGTAATTAGTTAAAGGATTGTATGTTGTACTAGTATTCTTTCTAAAGTTAAATAATCCTTTTAATGAGAACTTCCTAGCTTCTGCCTCTGGTTTTGTATATTTTAGTCCTACTATAGGTAATGTTTCTTTCATGTCTACTATTATATATGGATTTTCTTCTACATTTATATCAGGGTCTTTTTGAGGGTCTTTGTTCCACTCTGCTTTACTTATTATCTTTCCTTTATATGTAGTACTTGCATCATTATCTTTTATATTATCAATTTCAGGATTTTGTAATGGTCCATGTGAGTCATTTTCAGTTCTAACATCACCGTCAGAAATAGTATTTGTTATGAATGACCATGCTGATTTATTTATTTTCCCTTCATCTGATAATTTTACAGTACCAACTTCAAATTCTTCTGTTGGATTTAGGTGATAATCATATGCAACTACCTTATATGTAAATGCTCTGTTATTAAGAGGAGATATATTATCAGTAAATTTAGTCTTACTATTTCCTTTTGCATCCACAAATCCAACTGTTCTGTATTTTACCTGTGTTCCATTTTCACCATCTAAATAATTTCCATCACTTCTTATTATTTCGTATCCTAGTATCTTATCTTTATCCTTATCTACATCTAGGTCTATAGATATTTTATTAGATTTAACTAGAGAACCACTTTGTATTCCATCAGAAAAACTAGCACTTACTTTAGTATCTTTTGCCATACTAGCTATATTTTCATTTAAAATCTTTCTTCTAGCTTCGTCATTTACATATTGTATCTTTCTTGATTCTTTTTCGTAGTTCTTACTATCCATTATACTGTTTAATTCTGGTGTAATTTCTACTCCCCATGCCTTAAAGTAATCTCTTAAATCTTTTTCAACAACACTTGATGCCATTGCTACTAGCATTTGGTCTTTTGGTAAACTATTAATTGGGTCACTACTTGAAAGTGCTCTGTATTTTCTTGAAATCTTTGCATAGAATGTATCATTACTTAAATCAGCATCTGAGTTATTCTTTAACATTGAACCCGTAAAATCATCATCATAAGCTAAATGTAATTGCCATAACATTCCAAGCCTTTCAAATACATTGCTTGGTATACCTAAGCTATTTGAAGTTACATGCTCATATATCTTATCCATTGTTGAACCTTCAAGTCTTGAATGTGTCTTATCATCAAAGGTCTGAGCAAGTAAAGCAAGTACATTGTTACTAGTTTCGCTATATGTCATCTTTCCAATATCTGTAACATGTCCTATCTCATGACCTATTCCCCATCCAAATAAGTTTCCTCCTGTAGCTTTTCCACTATCATCTATTTGGAAAGGTACTCCATTCATAAGCCCTGGAACTGAACCATATTCTACTCCTACATGTAATCCAGAAGCATACATAAATGCTCCAATAAACATTCTTTGGTATTTTATGTTCATACGAGATTTTGGAGCCATATCATTTTTAGTTAAGTTAAATTCATTATCATCTACAGTTCCATTACCATCTAAATCTTGTGTTTTAAATACTCCTCTTTCTGAGTAAACTAAATCCATTATTTGTTCCCATGCAAGCATATTATTATATAATCTATCTACTTGTGTATTTAAATCAGCATTTCCTTTTGATATCCCTTGATATACAGCTGTTGCAGGAACATTTAATGTTACTTTATCACTTTCAATATCTGTAGTGTTTAACACACCAGTTTTTTCTGAATATCCATATGAATTACCCACATTTGTTCCTGGATAATATGGTTCTCCTTTTACAGCATCTTTATATTTAGCTAATTCTTCTATATATGCTTTTATCTTTTTCTTAGATTCAGAAACTCCTGCAGGACTCTTATCATTTATTGTTCCATTTAGATTAAGATGTGGTATCTTAGTAGCTCCTGCTACACGTACTTTTATATCTCCTCCACTTGGAGTATCTTCAGCGTATCTTATGTATAAACTTCCTCCACATTCTATATCTAAACTATGAAGTTTGCTTAATTGAATTACATTTTTTCCAGTGTTAAGATTTATTTCTCCACTCTTATATGCACCAGATTCTCCATAGTACTGTGTATATATCAACTTAGGAGTTTTTCCACTTTTACTTCCAACATATACTGTGATTTCATCTCCTGCTCTAGCAGCTACTCCTAATGCCTGCCAGTCATTTTGCATACCTAAATTATTGGAATTTACAGTATACTGTCCGTTTTTATCTTTATATTTTCCTAATTTATTTATTTCTTGATTTACAGTAGTTACATCAGTAAGTGTGGCTCTATCGTTATATAAGTCTTGAGCTAATTTTAATTCTCTCTCAATAACTGTCTTATATGGATGATATTCTCCACTAGCTTTATCTGGAGTATTTAATCTATCTTTTAATTCAGTTATTTTTTCTTGAGTTACATCTTCTTTTAATTCAACTTGTAGGTCATCCATAAATAGATTTCTTACATCATCTTCTATACTGTCATACTCATAAAACTTAAGTTCTGATATATTAGACTTATATGAATAGGATGAGCAAACACTTACTTGTATCTTGGTAGCAGTTATTGGTTCTTTTAATCTAACCATTACATACTTATTATTATTTATAGGGTCTGTCTTTGTTTCAAAAGGAACATCCCCCAGATTGTGTAATTGACCACTTTCATCCCAATATCGTACCTCAAAGTCATTTATTGTCTTATCAGAAACATCAAAACGAGGTGTAGCCATAAAAGTATCCATAGTATAAGATTTATCAAAAGTTATTATTGGTCCTCTATTCGTTCCCTCAGCTGCATTATATGTTGGGAATGTCCAATGTGTTGTAAAGTCCCCATCTACTACATTGAATTTATCAAATGGATTTTTATCACTATATTCACTTTTGTCATATCCTGCTGGATAAGTAACATCTACAATGTGATTTGTTGGTATTCCAAATCCACCATTCTCTTTAGGAGTATTAATTAATCTATAGTTAGGTGTTGTTGGTGCATCCATGCTTTCAGTTGTACCTATATATGTTTTAGACATTCCACTAGTTCCCAAGTGGTTAGTAGCTGTCATTCTAACTTCATATGTTGTATTATCCTTAAGACCTTCTATCTTTGAACTTGTCCCACGAATAAGCTTATCATTGTATTTTATCCAAGACCCATTAGAACCTTTTTCTTTATAGTACAAGTCAAAGTCTTTAGCTTGTTTATGATTTTTCCAGCTTACATCAAGAGATTTAAATTTACCTTTAACATTTATACCTTCTGGTGGTTCTGGTTTTGTGTCTGGAACAACTTGAAATTCTAATATACTATCTGGGCTAAATTGTATAGGTTTATAGTTTGAATCTACATTTTCTGGTACTCCATCTAAGTTTTCTGGTGTTGCATCTTTATAACCACTAGACCAATCTCCATTTAAAGATTGTATGCTAACTCTATATAGTCCATATGCTTCTATATCTCTAACTTCTATTGTATTTTTACTAGTTTGTAATTTTTTAGTAGATAATACTTTTCCCTTACTATCAATTTTGTCTAGTATAAGTTCGTATGCTGATACATTTACTTCATTATTCCAATAAAAAGATACTTTTTCATTTCCAACAGCAGTGCTAGTCGATATTTTATTTATTTTAGGTATATTCATCTCTGGCTTTGGTATTTCTTTATATACATTGTTTAAAAATTCAACTTTTGATATTTCTGCAAGATTTCTATCGTTTGCTGTTGTAGCTGTTATTTTTATAGTTATCTTTTTTACTGCTACTTGTTTACCAAGATTTATTACTATATCACTATTTTGAACATCTGCATATGTTTCTAATGTTGACTTACTATATGTAGATGTTGTAGAGTTATTATCTTTACTGATATTACCCTCTTCTTTTGGAGTATCTTCATCTGAATTAGGTTTATCCATTGATGAATTTTCTTTATCATTATTTTTATCTTGATTGGTATTAGAGTTTGCTTCTTGTTTATCGCTATTTTCCTGTTGTTTATCATTATTTTCATCTTTATTATTTGAGTTATTATCAGTCTGGTTTATATTTTCATCTTTATTATTTACTTCTTCTTGATTTACTTCTTCTTGTTCGTTATTTACTTCCTCTTGTTGCTCCTCATCTTTTAAGTTTTTCATATATTCTTTGTTTTCATAAGGAATCTGTTGAACATTACCATCTTTGTCAGTAACCTCAACTATTCCTTTTGCTGGAGCAGTACCTTCTGGAGCTTTTATATTGATGACTTCCATATTAAGTGCTTCTGATAAAGCTATATCCATTACTGCTGGTTTTTCCTCAGATATTTCATCATTTTTTGAAGATATTGTAACTCCATTATTTTCTCCACTAAATAAATTTTCTACATTACCATTAATATCTACATCACTATTTCCTTTTAATTCAACCTTACTTGTATCCACTATAGGATTGGTAGATACTATACTTTCTAGGATTTTTGCATCTTCACTTTGTCCTAAATTTTTCTGTACATAATCTAAGTCAACAATATCTACCTTTCCATCTCTATTTAAATCAAATTCTCTTTTATTTGAATCTATATTCTCTAAAACCTTATTATAATCACTCTTATCTACTTTACCGTCTCCATTTACATCACCCATTAAGAATAATTCATAATTTAAAGGTTTATTTTTATTATCTACACTTGCTCTATTGCTTAATAAGACTCTTTGTGAATAACTTGATATATCAATGTCTTTAATTTCTTTGTTCTTAAATCCAGCTCCAGAGACTTCTACATTGTATTTTCCAACAGGTAAATTATTAAATACAATATTATAATATGATATATTCTCATCTTTATTTTTTATTTCACTTCTACTTGCAGATAATTTTTTTATAGTATATTCTATATTATCTGTCCCAACATTTACTGTTCCTGAATCTTTTTCTCCAAGCTTTATTATTCCACTATTGTTACTATCATCTTTTAATCGTAACTGCATATTAGTCATACTTTCTGACTCGCTATTTTTTATTGGCAGTGAAAAATTTAAATCTACTTCAAGACTCCCCCTTAACTTTTCTGTAACTGATTTTTCAACTGCCCTTAGCTTCCCCTCTAATATAGGTTCTGCAAAAACGTTTAGTGGTGCACTACACATAGATACTGCTAGTACACAAGATATTGCCTTTTTCATGAAATAACAATCCTCCCTTAATAAATATCTAATTTTTCATGAATTTAAATACTATAAGTTTCAGACAATAAAAAAAGACACTCAAAGAGAATCTTAATTATAAAATAAAAAGACTTTACTCTTTTTAGCAACTGGCTGATATGGCTTTAAAAGCTTTAATCCCTATAGTTTTGCGTCATTAGATTTCCCTAATTTTGCCATTTAATTTTCACTACTTTCTTACCCATTTTATACTATATTTAAACTTTTTAATACAATTTTTTTAGATTAAATTATAAAA
>OGSS01001243.1_pt1 | contig 17701 bp, 17 predicted proteins | sample 1553591 | NCBI WGS metagenome assembly OGSS01 (sample SAMEA2580061, study PRJEB22360) | human gut metagenome | biome: human gut; feature: human-associated habitat; material: faeces | place: Denmark | collected 2008/2010
GCTTACCTTTCTCTCTCACAACTGCTGCTGTTATCTTCATCTGTTAAACCTCCCTTTCTTTGATTTATTGTACCATCATATCACTAATCGCGATAACTTAGAATAATAGTTTGTATTTTAACATATTAACTAATATTTTAACAATTATCTCAAAAAATTTTTACATTTTCTGACTTTTATCGACTATAGTCATACACTTTTCATTTTCAGAGGGTTCACCTGGCTGGTTAATTCCAATTCCCTACCAAGCCTCTGGCGGATTCGTTACCTGGCTTTTACTATACTCAAATATCACCTTGTAAAAATCTTTCCCCCTGTCCAGATAATATTTATTGTAATAGAGCCACACAGTCAATTTATCGGGTGTTCCATTCATCCCGTTATGTTGGGAAACAATTCCCTGAACCTTATGCTCAATCCTCCAAGGTTTATATACGATGACATACATGTTTGTTTCTCTGAAATCCGAACCGCTATAAGAAAATACTTTATAGATTTTATAATCAGGCAGCCGAATATAACAGGCCGCCAGGAGCAATACTATCATCAGGCCCGTTGATGCCAAATATTTCCAATTTTTCCTCATTTCTCCCCCTCCATTACTAATAGAACGGAGAAGTGTATAATAATTCCCTTTGTTCGGTCAGTATGCTTGTATTTTTCGATATATTTCCGACACTTATAATATCATGGGAACTATTATAATAAAACAATACACAATATGAAAGAATATACCGAAACGGTCTGCGAATTGCAATTTTATAGTTTATTTTATATTTTATGTTTTATAGTTTTATAGTTCATTGCAAGAACTGCTTGCCATCTTCCGTACCTATATGGTATAATTAACCTCGTTGGAGACATAGCTCAGCTGGGAGAGCATCTGCTTGACGTGTAGAGGGTCGCAGGTTCGAGTCCTGTTGTCTCCACTGGATATTTGTGCCGGAACCTTTGATTTTACAGGGTCTTGGCACATTTTTATTTTTATACTGCTTTGAATTTTATGTCAATTGAAGCTTGGTTTTACGTGCACCTACTTCCTTACAGAAAACATATTCTGACAATATGGTACTGTTTTCCTTATTGGTTACTATCTCCGGAAGTATAAAAAACCGGTCGCACAGGCATAACCACTATCCGGTACTGAAATATTGAAATACGTTTCATCCTCATCAGGTGAAATCCAATCACGCTCTCCTAAATGAATTGTTCTTCCTTCAAGATACTTTGCTGACCAAACCCATACGTGCATTTTTTTGAAACAGGTGCATCCCATATGTGATTATGTCGTTTCCCTTCTGGCCGTAAAACGCAATCTTCTTTTTTAGCCAGGACATTATAATCTTGTCCAGGTCCATTGTCAAATTCCACTGATTGGTAATTACGGTAAACGGTTGCGTTCTGATACCATCCTGCGATTGATGTTTCATTCAACATTGTAGTGGCACACCATATTACCAGTATATCATCATTTTGCCTGAATAAACTCCGATATGGTGTTCATCTGCTTCGACTCATGAAATTTACGTTTTATTACTTCTGGTGCGTAATATTCTAAATAATTGTAAAGAGACATATCTCTTACAATAACCTTTTCTAAATTTTTTACTTTTAACGCAGACATATTTTTTATCATTAATTGTACATTTTTTTCATCTAATTTTGCCCCTTTTAAATCAACCTCTCGCAAATCCACTCTGCTTAAATTTAATCTTCTCAAATCAGAACTACTCAAATCTGCACCTTGTAATTTAGCTCCATTTAAGTCTGCTCCACATAATATTGCCCCACATAGTGCAGAACCACTTAAGTTTCTTCCTCTTAGATTAGCACTTTTTAAGGTTGCCCCACATAAATTTGCTCCGCATAATTCAGCGCTGCTTAAATCTGCCCACGACAAATCCGCATCCTTTAAATTAGCCCCTCTTAAATCTACAGAACCCTTAAACCACAATCGTCTCAATTCTTCTTTACCTAGATTTATATTTCGTAGATCAAGCAGATTAACTATATTACCTGCATTTCTAATTTCTTCATTTAATTTACCTTCTAACTTAATATATTTCTCTTGGTTAAGTATATGAAAACAGGAAATCAAGTGCATTATACCAGAAAATATATATGCTTCTATATGCAATATATGTTTATCTAATTTATCTAATTCCACTTTATCCAAACCGCTTACCATTCCGTACTCTAGCATAGAATTTATAGCCATCTTTAACGTTTCATAATTCTTTTTTGTATATATATTCTTATCATTTTTTATTTTATATCTTAAACAATTTATTATTTCAATGGTAAGCTCATCACCTTTAAAAATATGTATCAAACATTTTATAATTTGTTTATTATCAGAAACAGATGTAACTACACTTTTAATAGACTGGTACATGTACTCAGCAACAAAATATTCATAAATGGATTTATGAATAAAGGATAACGTGGTTCCTAAATTATAATAATTGGCAATGGCGAAATCATTCGTTCTTTCGGCACACACATTAGAAACTACATCCAAATATTCAGCCTCAGATAAGTCTAAACTATTCTTCTCAAACATTGCAAATGCTATTTTTTGACTAATAAGATGTAATTGTGTCTTCATCTCTGGAATGCTTATCCAATGCATACCTTCATCATATAATCTATCATAAATTCCACCGTTTAAAGAAAATATTGTTCCATACAACTCATATAATTCGGTATCCTTTTTCACACTAACTTTAAGTGTTAAAATCATATATAAAATAAAGGGAATACCTGATACCTCATTTGCGTTTTCAATTTTCATTGGTTTTTCCTTCATAGCAATTGCGTATTTTTTGCACACAAAATCAATTAACCTCTCACTTAAAAACTGTAATTGCATTACTTTACAAAATGTATATTCTTCTTCATTTATATAATATTGCCGTGTAGTTACAATAATCATTTAATAGATTTCCAATTATCTCGTTAGATGTTCTTATATGCCGGTATAGCCCTTAACTTCGGGCTTTTCCGGCATTTTTCCTATCGGAAGAACCTCACAAACATTCTTATTACCCCTCATGTTTTCGTTCTCAAACGTAGTACAAACAGTAGTACATTCTGCGTATCTTATGCGGCCTTGGATTCCTGGGCGCTCTCTGACGCAGGCTGCGCGTTGACTGCGGCGGCGGTCTGTGACTTGGCTTGCAGCCGTTCCATTTCCTCCTGTGCGGAATGGAACGTGGCGTGGGCGTAATAGTTCAGCGTCATAACGATATTGGAATGCCCCATAATGTACTGCAATGCCTTGGGGTTCATGCCCGCATTTGCCATTCTGGTACAGAATGTATGCCGCATGGTGTGTGGCGTCATGACCTCCGGCAGCGGTTCCGCATGGAACTTGTTGAACTTCTTGGCAAGGCCCTGAAACATGGAATCATAGTTGACAGCCGCTTTCGGCAGTCCGTCCCGATTTAAGAACAGGAATCCCTTATACCCGTCCACCACAACGCCTTTGCCGTCCTTTCGCCTGTGCAACACACGCTGAAATGCTTTGTAGGCCGCTGCGCTCATAGGCACCTGGCGATAACCGCTGTCTGTCTTTGGCGCTTCGATGTAGTAGCCGTCCTCGGTGCTTCTCAAAAGCTGGTGGTCTACATTCACAAACCGCTTGTCAAAATTCAGGTCGGCAGGCGTCAGGCCGCAGAGTTCGGAAACGCGAAGTCCGGTTTCCAGCAGAATCAATACCTCGTCATAATACTTGGCATAAACGGGGTCACTCTGCATGAAGCCCAAAAGCTCCTTTTCCTGTGCAGGGGTAAGCGGCACCTTTGGTACGGTATCGTCGTTGATAACCTCATTGATCTGGAAGTCAAAGGGATTCTTGCGGAGGCAATCGTCCTGTACGGCCATGTGAAAAATGGCTTTCAGGGAACGCTTGCCGTTGCAGATGGTATGATAGGCCACGCCCTTTTCCTGCATACGCAAGGCCCATTCTTTGGCGTCAGACAGCTTCACGCTGTCGATGCTGGCCCCTCCGATTTTATCCTCGGACAGAAGTTTCATTAACTGCTGGCGGCTCTTATGGGTTCCCCGTTTCACATTGCCCCGCTGCCGGATATACTTTTCATATAGCTGGCACACGGTCATTTTCTTACCGATGGTGTCAATCCCATCGTCAAGGTCTTTTTGTATCTGCTTGATTTTCTCACGCAGAGAAATATCCGGGCGTTTTCCGGCAGGGATTTTGTCCGTAGGGACTAACTTCCATGAGTACACAAACTTCGGTTCTCCAAAGGTATCCGTATATTTGTAGGCGTATCTTCCGTCTGTTCGCTGGCTCTCTCCAGATTTCAAAAGGCGGCCTTTGCTGTCCCGCCTTTTTTCATCTCGTTCTTTTTTTGACATTTCGTCATGCTCCTTTCCATGACGGAAAGAGCCTTGACACGCTTTAAGAGTATTATAGCATAGTCAAGGCTCTTTTTCACTAGATTGTGTCAAGAGAATCAATGATTTTTTCAAATTTTTGCCGTTTGATCTGGATGCGGTTGCCGTTCAAAATCACCCAGCCAGCGGATGGGTTTTCCTCGGCAAGCCGACGCAGTTTGTTTTCTCCAATGCGAAAATATTTCGACGCTTCCTCAATGGTAAGCGTATACTTTTCCCAAATAGGCACATCGTTATTACTCATAATATGGCCTCCTTCTGTTCAAAGCAAAGGTTCCTTGTAAATGTGGGCAAAACACGGACGGCTGGCGGCCCAGCTCCACGGGCTTTTCACCCCCGTGTGGTTCTCACACGGCCCTACCCATTGCCTGTGACGCTTTTAACGCTCGGACTGTGGCTGTAAGGGAGTATCATTGTCCTGCCTGCACGTCATCGCCCATAAGCAGCTACGCTTATTTTGCGGCTGGGTGGTTGTCGCTCCGCTGTTTTCGTAGAAACCAGCATCATGGCGCACCCGCCGTCCGGCTCGGTGTAGACAGAATGTGTCCGTATGCCCTATGACGCGCCGCCATTGTCCTGCGGGCGTATTTGTCAAGGTACATACATCAGCCACCGAGCCGGCGGAAATGCGGAAAGAGAGTAATAAGACATTTCCGTTACCGTGGCCGGGTCGTTACTTCAAGGCAACGATGATGGAATGAATGAGCTTGATTTCCAAACGGTGCTTCATATACTCGTCCACGCACACATAGGGGATGCCGTTGCTGTCATACAAGGTGCGGATGCAGAGCTTGTTTATGTAGTCCTCATAGTACCGCAGCACTTGCTCCATAGCCATTGCATCCCCAGCGTGGGCAGCTTCCATCACCGAAAGGGGAAGAAGCTCTCTGCCGTTGAATGTAGGTTCCTTCATCCGCGTTTACCTCCCTCTGGCATGAACGCCATCAATTTCATACGCAACTGTTTCAGGGTCCTTGTCCTGTGACGCTGTACGGCGCTGCGGGACATTCCCATGAGGCTGCCGATTTCTCCGTCTGCCAAATCCAGAACACAGTGCAAAATCAAAATGCTTTGTTCCTGTTCCGGCAGGCTGGCGAACGCCTCGGCTACAAGCTCGTTGTCGATCAGCAGGTCATACCCATACGACGAAAAAACGTAGCTGTCGCTGGGGTAATCATCCACGACTGAGAGCTTGTCCATTTCCTCTTGTGTCAGAGCATCCAGCGACTTTTCACGTTCGCGGCGATGCGCCATCTCCGACCAGTAGCTTTTAGCCTCATTGCGGAGTACCGCTTTGCAGAAAGCATCATAGCGGTGCCGCAGGATAAAATCATTGCGGGGGATCGTTTCCATCTTTTCACCCCCTTTCTGTGGGGGATTTCGGTGGTTTTCTCCCTTTCCGCCAAAGTTACTGTTGAAAGGCCTCCAGCTACCCGCCAAACACCACTTTTTTAAAAAATTTTGAAAAAGTGTTTGACCGATAGAGCGGGCCGAAGGAAATAACAAAATTCGCCCGGAAGGGCATAAACCCTCCGGGCGAACAAAAAAATAGTATGATATTTTATTGCATACGCAAATTCATGGTTCCGGCCACATTTCCCACGGGCCGGGGGATGTTTTTTTTAACGGTGTTACTCCCATTTCCGTTGGTCGATATCCCGTTCTACACATGACGGCTCCCTCCTGAAACCGCCAATGGGATCAGCGTTAGGGGGAATTGCTCCCATCCAATACCTTACGAACCGCGGTGTGGTTGCTCGGGGCGATCCGGCTGATGTAATGACGGCCTGATTGCGCAACGTTCCTTTGGTTTGATGTTCCATCTTTCACTTTCTCCATTTTTTTAAAAAATAACTTCGATACAAAATCCAAGGACAACAAACAGTAAAATGCTGATAATCGTTCCAACTCTCGTCATGATCTGATACTTTGTAAACTTCTTATTTCGCACAAATGTAATCCCTCGCATTCTCAATAAATGTATCTAATATCAATTCGCAATCTGTAAACTTGTATTGTCTTGCACTTTCTATATCTTGATTTAAGAAAATAAAACCGATGCATTTATCGTAGGTTCCAAGATAATCAAAAACAGATTGTATGTATTCATTGCGAACTTCATCACTGGTGCTATGCTCCGCGATCTCTCCAAAAATAATTGGCTTATTATATGCTTCCAAATAGTCTCTTTGACCTTCATTTTCATAGAATTGCTGAAAACTCTCACGGGAATCCAATGTGTTATTCAATGTCAATCCGACATAATCAACATACTCATCACCTGGATAATATTTCGTTGTGTATTCGTCTGCCCTGTTGGGAGACCATACCCACTTAACATTGGGAGCATATTCCCTACCCAAGTTCACAATGTGAACCCAAGCGTTTACATATGCGTGAGCATCATCTGTTTGCCAACTGTACCAACCAGATTTGTAAGAGGGCCTCATTTCCATTTCATGCGCTAATCGAACAAAAAGTTCTGTATTGGCTCTGTTATCCGAAGAGAGTTTCTTAAAATATTCAATAATTAAATCATCATAATACCCGTCAGAAACCAATTTTAAGTCCCAGTCGGTAGGCTGCAAAGTGATAAACGCTATATATTTATTGTCGTCTAAACATAAAGAAATCTTGTAATCACTTGTCTGATCAAAACGATCAAACCAAGCTAAAGTATTGATGCTGTCAGCTAAAACATCAGTCTCTTCGGGGCCTTGAACATAAACGCCCAAATATCTTTGTCCCTCTGTAATAGGATAATATTCAGACTCGACAACTGAGGATTCTGTTACAATAGATTCCGTAGTTGGTTCTTCCAGTGTAGCTTGACTATTACTCGGAGCCTCAATAGACGCAATGCTGTCAGAGCCATCGGCCTTCTCGGTATCGACAGGCTGTTCGTTGCAACCAACCCATAATATAAATATAGCAGCCGCGAATATACAAATGCAATTAAGGAACTTCCACTTTATCACTGTCCTCCTCCAATTTCCGGGTGCCCCATTCCATATCGTCAGAGCAGAGCATAAGGCCTAGCAATCGGATAGGAACCATGACAACAGTTAAAACAAGGATGAATACTGGAAGCAGTAATGTATAATACCACTTCACACTTCTCATAACCTTAATATTTCGTGAACCAAAACTAATGATACAACCAAGAAGAATAAAGAGAATGATCTGCCACCATGGAGCGGTATATGCCAATGTTGGAATCGCGCAGCCAAGTATATTTAACACCTTGCAAATTATAGTATTGGCATAAACGCTAACCAGCATCATCGGACTAATCATATCTGACCAGTAAATAAAGCACATCAGCTTGGCGTTTTTTAACATCCAAGGAGTCATTCTCAGATTGTTATACTGTGAACCTTCCGACCATCTTAACTGCTGCCTGATAAATTTTTTCCATTCGGTGGGCGCATCTGTATAAATTACTGAGGTGTCTTGCATAACTGTTTTGTACCCCTTTCGGAGCGTCAGGTTTGTGAGGCTTCTGTCATCGGATACTTCTTTGTGAAATCCCATGAATGTCTCATTCATAAAGTCATACATCACATCTTTCAAAATCTGAGTACGGAAAGCAATTGTCCTGCCGGGAAGGCAGCCCACTTTGCCTGTAACGCTCATTGCTTTCATCGTTCCTTCAGCTCTGATCTCTTCAAGCAAATTTGCAAACATGGTTACGAGTTTGCGGTCAGGATCAAGTATTTTCTGTCTGGTTGTAACACCGCCAATTTTTTGATCACAAGCAAAAGGCTTCAGCAACTCGGACAAAGTATCCTCTGTCCATACCGTATCACTATCCACAAGCACTGTTATATCGGAATTCGGATTAATGTGCTCCATTGCCACACGGATCCCATTTCTCTTACCGGCAACAGGTGTATAATAATGCTGAATAGGAGTAAAGCAAATTGGTAAATTCCTGTTGAAATCTACACACAGGTTTTCAAGCCCCTCGTTTTTTGGCCCATTAATGACAACTATAATCTCAGACGGATTCTGGCGTGCTATTTTCATCAGAACACTATAAAATAGATCTAATGGTTCGTCAACGACTGGGAGCAGCACCGATGTAAAATAATTTATTTCTTTATCTTCATAATCATATGGCTTATATCGAATAGCATGGAAAAATACTATTCCCCATCGAATGAAAATGAATGCGAAGAAAAACATAAAGAGGTGAAGGTTATGAGTTTTGATATAATCCTCGACCATCAAGAAAAATGTGTACATTACAATCACCGCCTCGCCGGGTCAATCTCTTCCAAAGATGTCTCTTGTATAAACCTTATACATAACTTCCGAGAGTTCACTGGAAACTCTATTAGCAACAATAACATCACATGAACGCTTAAACTCCGCAAAAGAATGTACAACCTTATAACCCATAAACTCTGCGGCATCGCCTAATAAGGGTTCATATATTACAATTTCTTGTTTTTCTTTGGAAAGCCCCTCCATAACACCCCAAACAGCACTTGAACGGAAATTGTCAGAATTAGACTTTGCCGTTAAGCGGTAAATACCAACTGTGCCAGGATGTTTATTCAGAATTCCCTTTATGACATGGCCTTTTTTGGTGTGGTTTGCCTGACACACAGCGGTAATCAAATTTTCAGGAATATCATGAAAACTTGATTTCAACTGCTTTGTATCTTTCGGGAGGCAATATCCGCCATAGCCAAAAGATGGATTGTTATAATGCTTACCAATTCGAGGATCATGACAAATTGCATCTATGATGTTCTTTGTACTTAACCCATTCATTTCTGCAAAGGTATCCAATTCGTTAAAGAACGCAACACGCATGGCTAAATAAGTATTAGCGAAAAGTTTAGCGGCTTCTGCTTCATCAAGCCCTATAATCAAGACGGGAATATCTTCTTTATTTGCGCACTCTTGCAAGATGGTTGAAAAAACCTGTGCATGGATAACCATAGCAGGGTCTGCAATATCTGTACCAACAACAATTCTGGAAGGGTACAAATTGTCGTATAGGGCTTTCGTTTCTCTTAAAAATTCAGGGGAAAATAGAATGTGGCTGGTGTTATATTTTTTTCGCACACTCCTTGTATACCCAACAGGAACCGTACTTTTGATGATCATAATGCAATGATCATTATTTGCCATACAAATTTCTATGGTGGAATCAACCGCATGAGTATCAAAGCTATTGGTTTCATCCTCATAATTAGTAGGTGTTGTAATAATTACATACTCGGCGTCTTTATATGCTATTGCCGTATCTACAGTGGCTGTCAAATTTAGTTTTCTTTCGGCAAAAAACTTTTCGAGATATACGTCCTGAACGGGAGAAATACGGGAATTAACTTTCGCAACCTTTTCTTCATCAATATCAAGCACTATTACTTCATGCTTTTGGCCTAACAGAGTGGCAAGAGATAACCCCACATAACCTGCGCCTACAACAGTAATTTGCATAGCATTCTAACCACCTTTCTATTCAAATTCATTCTCGGCTCGGATGACGTTGCAAACCGCTACAGTGTTCCGATAGATGCTTCATCAACGTTTCTTTCGCGGCGGATGCATCCGCTTGCTGGGAAAGACCCGTCAGATAAGCCAAGGCGTCATTCCACGTTTTTAGCGAAAAGGCTTCCGAAGGAACATGTAAAAGCTCCCTGGACAGATGGAATTGCTCCCATGGGCTGAGATACCGCAAATCCGACAGATACCCACATCCGGCCTTCTGGGCCAAGCACTCCAACAATTCTACCGACCATCTTTCTTCCACTTTATTCACCTCCTGCCATTTCAAAGGGAATATCCTAACCACAAACTTTCCTTTTCTGAACGATTCAATTACCGCAGAATAATGATTCTGGGGTAATCGTTACTGCTTCTAGGAAGAAAATTATTATTTTAATCAACTAAGGGCGTTCTGACAGGCATAAAAAGCAGACCTGCGCACATATTTCGCGGTGCAGGTCTATTTTTCGTATTTATTTTGCTGTTCTATATGTAATAAATGGTTGAAAATCTGCTCTGATACACTTATAATAGAGCTAATCAGTTCTACTTGTAACTGAGCAAGGGGGCCATGGAACCACAGAATCATTATTCCGTGGTGCTATGAGATCAGATGCATCCGCTGTAAGGTTCGCTCATGTTCCCGTGTGCCCATAGCTACATAGATACGCGTGGTGTCCACGGAGGCGTGTCCTAAAATATCCGCAAGATATGCCAGATTCTTTTTGATGGCATAATAGCATTTTGCAAACAAGTGCCGCAAATTGTGGGGAAAGACCTTTTCAGGATTTACCCGCGCCGCCCGGCACAGCTTTTTCATATCATGACAGATATTGCTTCGATCTAAGGGCTTTCCGGTACGGGTGCAGAACAGATACCCCGTTCGGATGCCTTTTTCTTTGGCATAGGCGTTCAATTTCCGGCACAGCTCTTTTGTCAAGAGAATGGTGCGGATTTTGCCTTTCATGCGGATTTCCGCTTTTCCTTTGTGCAATGCCTCCACAGTCAGAAAGGAAAGCTCACTGACCCGGATTCCGGTGGTGCAAATGGCAAGCATCACATGATACAGGCGGCTGTCCTTTTTCCTTTTGGCAGCGTCTAACAAGCGGTGGTATTCCGCTTCGGTCAAATCTCGGCTGTCATCCACAAATACCGTATGCTGGATTTTCAAAAACCTCACCTTGCAGGCCGCCAGCCCCAGGTAGTCCAGATAGGAATGAATGGCGGACAGCTTGGCATTTACGGTGCGGGCATGGTGGCTCTGTTGCAGTTGCTCTCGATATTCCAGCACCTTTGCTTTTGTAGGTTCTTCCCCCTGTAAAAATGAAAGAAACCAAACCAACTCACGAACATACTTTTGTATGGTTGCGTGAGATTTTTCATGTTCGGTCAAGTAGATGCGGTACTCCCGCAAGATTTCATTGTAATTTTGTTTCATCGTGTTTTACCTCTTCTAAATTGATAGTATGAAAGTAGTATGACAGAATCTTTTATACCGTATTCTCTGCAAAGGTAAAACAAAAGAACGGGTAAGTTTAACGATGTGCTGTAGACACGGACCGTCAAGCGAACGCGTCAAACGGATTCGGCATTTGTTTATCATTTGTTGTATGGAGGCCAAGGGCCTCTTATTTTTTTGCAAATTTTTCTTTCCAAAGCGCTATTTTGCGGGTAGTTTGATGGCTTCTCAGAGTATTAGGAGTGGAGGAAAAGAAAAACAGCAAGCATAGGGAGTGTAGCCACACTCCCGGCAAACGGCTTCCCGTTTGTATCTTGGGGAAGTCCCCAAACCCCTGAATGAACGGAGGTGAACCAATGGCAAACCGAAAACGGAAATTTGTGCTGCGCGTCCCAGTGACGCCGGAGGAACGGGCGCTGATCCAACAGAAGATGGCCCAGCTTGGCACAAAGAACTTTTCTGCCTACGCCCGGAAAATGTTGATCGACGGCTATATCGTCCATATCGACACCGGCCCCGTCCGGGCGCAGACCGCAGAGCTGCAAAAAATCGGCGTCAACATCAACCAGATTGCAAGGCGTATCAACAGTACCGGGACTGTGTACGCGCAGGACTTGGAGGACATCAAGGGGGCGCTGGCACAGATATGGCAGTTACAAAGATCCATCCTATCAAGTCAACGCTGAAAAAGGCGCTGGACTACATCGAGAACCCGGACAAGACCGATGAAAAGCTGTTCGTTTCTTCCTATGGCTGTTCCTATGAAACGGCGGATATAGAATTTCAAATGCTGCTGGATCAGGCGTACCAAAAGGGAAACAATCTGGCACATCACCTGATACAAGCCTTTGAACCGGGGGAAACCACGGCGGAGCAGGCCCACGAGATCGGGCGGCAGCTTGCCGATGAAGTGCTGCAAGGCAAATACCCCTATGTGATTACCACCCACATTGACAAGGGCCACCTGCATAACCACATCATTATCTGCGCCGTGGATATGGCGAACCAGCGCAAGTACATTTCCAACCGTCAGAGCTACGCCTTTATCCGGCGCACCAGCGACCGGCTGTGCAAGGAACACGGCCTGTCTGTGGTAAAGCCCGGCAAGGACAAGGGCAAGACCTATGCCGAGTGGGATGCACAGAAAAAGGGCAAGAGCTGGAAAGCAAAACTAAAAATTGCTATCGACGCGGTCATCCCGCAGTCCAAAGATTTTGACAGCTTTTTGCAGCTCATGGAGGCGCAGGGCTATGAAGTCAAACAGGGCAAGTTTATTTCATTCCGCGCCCCCGGACAGGAACGCTTCACCCGCTGCAAGACCTTGGGGGAGGATTACACCGAGGAACGGATCACCCAGCGAATCAAGGGCATTGCCATCGACCGAGGGCCGCGCAGAAGAAGCGCCGGGGAAATCTCCCTGAGGATCGCCTTGGAGGACAGTATCAAGGCCCAGCAGTCGGCGGGCTATGCGCGGTGGGCGAAGCTGCACAACTTGAAACAGGCCGCCAACTCCTTAAACTTCATCACGGAACACCAGATTGACAGCTACGAGGGCTTGGAAAGCAGGCTGGCCGAGATCAGCGCGGTGGGCGACGCGGCGGCCTCCGCCCTGAAAGACGCAGAACGCCGCCTTGGGGATATGGCGCTGCTGATAAAAAACCTCTCCGCCTACAAGCAGCTCCGGCCTGTGGTGCTGGAACTGCGAAATGTCAAAGACAAGGCCGCGTTCCAGCGGCAGCATGAAAGCCAACTGATATTGTATGAGGCGGCGGCAAAGGCGCTCAAAGAGGCCGGGATCACAAAGCTCCCCAACCTGTACGCCCTCAAAACCGAGTATAAAAAGCTGGACGCAGAACGGGAACGGCTGTCCGCACAATACAGCGAAGCGAAACAAAAATTGAAAGAATACGGCATTGTCAAACAGAATGTGGACAGCATTTTGCGGACAGCGCCGGGAAAGGAGCTTACGCAGGAACGATGAATATACCGAGAATGAGTTACCCCCAATACCGCAAGGCCCGCAGGCTCACCCATGAGTGCTGCAACTACTGTAACGGAAACTGCCTCCTGCTGGACGATGGGGAGGAATGTGTCTGTGTGCAGAGTATTTCCTATTCGCTGCTGTGCCGGTGGTTCAAGGTGGCCGTCCTGCCGCTGGACGCGGCCCTGTGCGCCGAAATCACCAAAGGCCGGGATGATATCAAACGCTGCACCGTCTGCGGGGCGGCCTTTACGCCCAACTCCAACCGGGCCAAATACTGCCCGGATTGTGCGGTGCAGGTACGCCGAAAGAAAGAGGCGGAACGCCAGCGGAAAAGATACCTCCTGTCTACGCATTTAGGACGGTAAAAATACACGGAAATCAAGGGCTTTTCCGCATGGACAGCAGGCAGATGGATAAAGTTATCCTGTTCCCCGCAAAACGGGGTTCTAAATGCGGGAAAATGGACAAACAAGAAATGCCGGACGCAGAGGCAATACAGCCCCGCGCCCGGCGTTTTGGATAATTGCCGATTATGTAATTGCATGATATAATACAGTAAAACAAAGCGGGAAACGGTGGAACTTGTATGAATATTGAAAACTATATTGAATCACAGTACAGAGAATTATTATCATGTAGTCAAATAAATGTGGAATACTCCGATTTATATAAATCATTTAGAAATCAAAAACTTCGGGAAATACTTATGACCTTACATCATGATCTGGTTGGACTTTTTAGAACAATGAACGAAAGGCTACCAACTGGGGAACATGAAGCACACTTTTGGGCAGAACCGAGCAGAGATTTAATTAAGAGAATCGAAATTATATTCAGCTTAGTAAGTTCACTAAAAGCAACGCCTTTAGCCTTTCAAATAGACCCATACTATTTAGAGTTACTTACACGCTGTCGAGATTTCCTTAGTTCAAGTGGAGGCAGTTCATTACCGCCCAATATGGCAAAGGTCGAATTATATTATACACTTCCTATTTTTTTACCTCTTAGTAGCATAACCATTTCACATAAGCAACAAGATTTTACATTTGATTTGAAGCTGATCGGAAGCGGTTCTTATGCTAATGTTTATAAATATAAGGACACTTTTTATAATCGGCCTTTTATTTTAAAGCGTGCAAAAAAGGAACTTACAGATAAAGAAATGGCCCGTTTCAAAAGAGAATTTGATGTAATGAATGATCTATCTTCTCCATACATACTTGAAGTTTACTGCTACAATCCAGATAAAAATGAGTATATTATGGAATATATGGATTATACACTGGACGGATATATCGCTGCTCATAACTCCACCTTAACAATTATACAGCGAAAAGGAATTGCCCAACAAATATTACGCGCTTTTGATTATCTTCATTCAAAAGGACATCTGCATCGTGATATAAGCCCTAAAAATATTTTGATAAAAGAGTACGACGATACCCTTGTAGTTAAACTTTCAGATTTTGGACTTGTAAAAATTCCTGATAGTACGCTAACAACGGTTAATACGGAGTTCAAGGGTTATTTTAATGATCCTGCACTGGTTGTCGAGGGGTTTAACACTTATGGCATAGTTCACGAAACTTATGCTCTCACCAGAGTTATTTATTTTGTAATGACAGGTAAAACTAATACTGAAAAAATTACGAATCAGAATTTACGAAATTTTGTTGAGAGAGGATTGAACCCGGATAAAACCAAAAGATTTCAAAATATTCGCGATATGATTTCAGCGTTTAAGACCATATAAAAATGCCGGACGCAAGGGCCATATAGCCCTCGCGCCCGGCGTTTTGCTTACTCGTCTGTGAAGTGGAACCGCTGCGCCGCAAAGTCGGCGTCACTCATGGCGTCCAGCTTATCGGCGGTCTGGCAGGCCAGCGCCGCCATTTCCTTGTCCATGTCCGGCAAAGCTGCCCGGAGATTTGCCGCCGTCCTGCGGCGGTCGGCGTTGTGGTACAGACAGATCAGGTTTTCTTCTTCCACGGTGAAATACATTCCTCATACCTCCATTTCTTTTGATTTTTCCCGCGCCGGGGGCTTCTTTTTCTGTTCCTCCTTGGCGGCGGCAAGCTGCGCCCGGATGGACGGTTTCTTTTGTTTCTGCGTCGTCTTTCGGGTCTGCTTGGGCTTTTTGGCCTCCGCCTTGGCTGCCTCGGCCACATCCAAAAGGGAAATCTGTTCCCCGGCTTTCGCCCTTGCTTCCAGTTCCTCCATGGACGGGGCGTTGTTCATCATGCCGTCAATCATGTTGTAGTTCTGCTCGGTGGACATTTCCGCCGTCTTGATATGGCTTTCTGGCTGGGTGGGGATGGCAAAGGCCTTTGTGCCGTTTGCCATAATAAGATACCTGCCGTCCTCCGACTGGTGGTGGAATCCATACCCGGCGGCCTCCATCTGTTCCCGGCTCCTGTCGGTCAGATAGAAACGGCCCCTCGGCGTCTGGATTTGTTCGCCGGTCATGCACTCGTCCGGCGTGAGCTGCTTTTCCGGCTGGGCGAAGAACTCCGGCACCTGCCGGTAATCGGCCCCCTCGTCCACATAGTAGGCGGTCTGTTTCCCATCCTGCCGGAACACCACAATATCTCCCGTAGAGAGGGAATGTCCCTTGTAATCGGAGGGATGTTCTATGTTGAAGCGGCGGTAAATCTCGTCCAGTGTGGTGTCTTTGTCCAGCGGCGCGGTGTAGACAAGCTGGTAATTCTTCCTGTCCACCGAAAGCCCATCCGCCTGCAAGTCCTCATAGGAACGGTAGCGGAAGTCGCGCCCCTCTGGGCCGGGCGGCACTTGGTAGATGGAAAAGTTGGGCTGCGCCGGGGCCTCATAGTCGGAGGCAATATATTCCTCCATCGTCAGCCCGGCAGCGGCGGCCTCCTGTTCCAGCTCTGCCTCGATCTGTTTTTTGTAGTCCTGCAAGCTCTGGTCGAAGTCGGCAAGCTGCGGCGGCTCCGGCAAATGGTACTGGCCCTGATTGAGAAGCGGGCGGCACTCTTTTACATAGTCCAAAACCGCGTTGAAATAAGCGGTCTGTTCCGGCGTCAGGGTTTCCACGGATCGCAGCGGACGCCGGGCCTCCTGCTCCATAGCGGCCAGATTGCAATGCAGCTCCATATACGGGACGAACTCATGCAGAAGCATATCCCGCTGGGCCTTGTCCGCCTCCCATGCCTCCGGCCCCTCATGGTGCAGCACATGGTTTTTCCAGCTTTCATCCTGCGCGTAGTATTCATGGTAGCCCCGGATATGCTGGATCAGGGAACCGTCCCCGTCGCCAAAGTCCTGCCGCCCCTCGTAGTTGTCCGGCTGGCCCTGCATGGTAAAGTCAATGCGGAACTTGGTCTTGTCGTACCAATGGCCCGTATAGCCCGGTTGCTCCCGTTCATGGCGTCTGGCGCTGTCCAGCTCCTTGAAAACGGCCTCGGCTTCATGCAGCGGCATTTGCTGGCCGTCTTTCAGATGGGGGCTTTCACTCCAAAGGATCGTGACAACCGGCTCCGCTGCCGGATTCTGCGCGATCTGCCGCTGGGCGTTAGCAACGGCAATCTCACTTTCGATCTCGCTTTTCACAAAGGAATCCATCTGGCCCTTTTGTAGTTCATAGCCCTGTTCACACAGGCGGTTGATAAGCCCGATCACCTTGTCGTTATCGCCCACGGCCTCGGCATAGGCCACGATCAACTGCCGTTCCTCGCTGCCCAGACGCGGGGCGTTTTTCTCCGCCAGCTCAATCAGGGCGGCTGCCCGGTCAGCCGGGGACGCCTCCGGCATGAACGGCTTTCCATTCAAAAGGCCGTCGATCCCGTTCCACGCCTGCGGCTGGGGAATGGCGTTGGTCTGTTCAGCAGCTTCCAGAAAATCATCCAGCCTGTCGCCGGTCAGGGGTTCCATTGTCCCAGCCGGTAACTCATGGATGGCAAGGATTTCTTTTCCGGCTTCCGCAAGGGATAGGTCGAGATTGTCAAGCTGGCCTCCGTCCAGTTCTTTGTAGTCGGGGCCGTACAGTGTGTAATCGTATCCGGTTTCCGATGTCTGGATATACAGATATTCGCCGCTTTCCAGACGGTAGGCGGCCTCCTGCGGGGCTTCTGCCTGTTCCAGCGTTCCATCCCCGGCAATGGTAAAGCCCTGCGCCTGCGCCGCCTCCTTGGTTCCCTGCGACACTTCGCCGGTGGATTTCAAATCCGCGTCAATGAGGGTTTGCAGCATGGCCTTTACGCTGGCGGTCATTTCCTGCTGTTGCTTGGGGGACAGCTTGGAAAATACGCTGTCCGGGTCTGGTTGCTCGGCGGCCTGTTCCAGCGGTGCGGCCTGCGGCTGTTCCTGCTGGGCCT
>OGSS01001245.1_pt1 | contig 17601 bp, 10 predicted proteins | sample 1553591 | NCBI WGS metagenome assembly OGSS01 (sample SAMEA2580061, study PRJEB22360) | human gut metagenome | biome: human gut; feature: human-associated habitat; material: faeces | place: Denmark | collected 2008/2010
TTCCACGGCTGGCTCGCATGCGCCGTTACGCCAGCCATTTCAATCTCGAACCACGTGCGCCCCTTGTGCGCCACCTGGATCTGTCCGTCGGTGGGTTCGGTGTCCAACACCCATTCACGCGAGCCGACCCAGCCGGCATCGATCGCGGCCTCTGAGCCGCGCATAAAGTCCTCCTCGTCGACCGAGCAAATGAGTGAGAAGCCACGGCGGGGCAGCCCGCCTTCTGCCGCCACGCGCTCGAGCGTATGGACCAGTGCGGCAATGGCGCAGGCCAGGCCACCCTTCATATCGCAGGCACCGCGGCCATAGAGTTTATCGTTGCGCACGATCGCTCCGAGCGGCGGAATGTCCGCGTCCCAGCCATCGCTCAGCGTAACGGTATCCATATGGCAGATATAGACGAGCCGTGGCTCGTCGCTCAGTCCCGGCACGGTGACCATAAGGTTGCGGCGCCCGGGGAGTACTTCGAGCTCTGCAATTTGCACGGCATCGAGCGCGGGACTATCAAGTTGTGCCAGCCGCTGCTCAATGAGCCTCTTAATGAAGTGCTCGATCTCGCCCTCATATGCGCCGGGGTCCGAGCTGTCAATCTTCACAAGGTCCTGCGCAAGCCGCCAGGCAAAGTCCTCATCAACCATATGCAACCTCACAATCAGTTTGCTTCCCAAACCGATTGTAAGCCTCCCGAGAGATTCGTGACGCGCGCGCAGCAGTATTTACCGTTCGCAGGCCAAGCCAGCACGTTTGCCGTCCAAGCGGGTTTACAAACGACGCGGTGGGTACGTACCCTTCATGGACGACATGCTGTGCGACATATCTGCCTTTCGGTATCACCGGATACCCCCACAGGTCTTGGCGATAATGCCGGACCTGCCCGATTCTGTAGACGATCCGCGCAGGGAGCATCTTTGTGAGCACCCGCTCGTCAAGCATTTCCTGGGCACCCCGTTACACGTGTTGGCGCAGGGCGTCTGCGGGCGCAAGGGCGATCGCATTGTCAGACATGTTTGGAACGGGGAGAGGCCGTTTGATTCCATGCGGCAGACAGAGCTTGCCCTCGATGTCGCGTCCCCGCTCTTTACCCTGCTGACCCTGGCTTCCTCGGTTTCAAACGAGCGTCTGATCATGTGCATGTATGAGATGTGCGGCACCTTTGCCGTGTGCAAGATTGCGCCTCAGGTAAAGTTGGCACTTGAGCAGGCGTATGGGAGCCGGTGGGGTGACGCGCGGTCGGGCTGGGAAAACGTAAAGGATGCTTCGGGGAATCCAACGGACTTGTGGAAACGACCTCCCTTGATTGAGCTCTCTGAACTTACCGAGTACGTCGATAAGATTTCGGGGCTCCGCGGCGCTAAATCGTTCACACGTGCCGCGAAATGCATTACGGGGGTGGCGGCATCGCCGCTCGAGGTCCAAGCTTCGATGCTGTTTGGCCTTACGAGGTTGCGCGGCGGCGAAGGGCTGCGCCTTACCAATAACGTCGAGATTCGCTTGACGCGCAGCGCCCGTCTGATTTCGGGGCTCGATAGGCGCTATGCCGACATTCTGCTGGCAAATAAGGACGGCAGCCGAGAGTGTCTGGTTGAATGTCAAGGTAAAGCCATTCACGGATCCATAGAATCCAAGATTTCGGACTCCGATCGAACGACGGCGCTGCAAGCGATGGGATACCCCGTCGTTCTGATGACCTATGGTCAGCTGGCCGACCCCGATGCCTTCCGCGTGGTAATGGAGCTCATCATGTCCTATCTCGATGTGCCGCGGAAAGACAAGACGCCGCGGCAGCAGGAGCTCGAACGGCGGCTTCGTGAGGAGATTTTTATCGATTGGGCGGGAATATAGTCTCGCAGGTGGAAAAGGGTCGCGCGAACTATAGTTTTGGTGCAAAAAGGCTTCAATTTTGCCTTTGGAGGGGCCTTAAAAATGCTATCTAGAATAAGTTGTTTCGGAAAAAAGACAGTCAACTTACATTCGGCACATAGAGATCGATTTTTACCTACTAAAGTCCCTGATAAAGCTGTTTATCATAGCGGGTGTGCTAAGCGATTTGGGTCTTACTGTTGATTATCCGAAAAAACTTGTTCTGGGTATCATTTTAAAGTCTTCCGGAGCAACGAAATCGGCCCCCCGTTTCGTGAAAACGGGGGGCCGAATGGGTTTCGTGGCCTGTCTGGCAGGCTTGGCGCCGGCGCTATTTGATCACGCGCACGCGATACATCGACGGAATCTGCTTGAGCGCCTCGATGGTGCTGCTGTTCAGGTGCTCGTCGGTGTCGAACATGGTGTAGGCGTTCTCGCCGGCGGACTCGTTGGTCATACGCTGCACGTTGGCGTTGTCCTTGGCCAGGATGGCCGTGATCTGGCCGATCATGTTGGGCACGTTGGCGTGCAGGCAGGCGATGCGGCTCGCGGCGCGCGCCTTGCCCATGCTGCAGGCGGGGTAGTTGACGCTGTGCGCGATGTTGCCGTTTTCCAGGTAATCCTTGAGCTCGCTGATGGCCATGTCGGCGCAGTTGGCCTCGGCCTCGCCGGTGCCGGCGCCCGAGTGCGTGGTGATAAACGTGTTGGGCATCTTGACGGTCTTGGGCGTGGCAAAGTCGCAGCTAAACCAGCTGAGCTTGCCCGCGCGCAGGGCGGCGTCGACGGCGTCCTCGTCAATGATGGTTTCGCGCGCGTAGTTGATGAGCACGGCGCCCGGTGCCAGCAGGTTAATCTGCTCGGCGCTGATCATGCCGATGGTGTCTGCCTTGCTGGGCACGTGCACGGTGAGGTAGTCGCAGCCGCGGCACAGATCCTCGAGTGTGCCCACACGCTGCACCTCGCGGCTCAGCACCCACGCGTGCTCAACGGAAATGAACGGATCGTAGCCGTAGACGTCCATGCCCAGATCGACGCAGGCGTTGGCGACCTTGGAGCCCACGTTGCCCAGGCCGATGACACCGATGCGCTTGCCCTTGAGCTCGCGGCCCACAAAGGCCTTCTTGGCCTTCTCGGCATCGACCTGAATCTCGGGGTCGTCGGCGTTGTCGCGCACCCAGTTCATCGACTGCACCACGCCGCGGCTCGAAAGCACCAGCATGCCCAGGACGAGCTCCTTGACGGCGTTGCTGTTGGCGCCGGGGGAGTTAAAGACGACGACGCCCTTCTTGGCGTACTCCTCGACGGGGATGTTGTTGACGCCGGCGCCGCAGCGGGCGATGGCGCGGATGCCCTCGGGCAGCTCGTAGCCGTGCAGGTCGGTCGAGCGCATCAGGATCGCGTCGGCCTCCTCGGCGGTGCTTACAAACTCGTAGCCCTCGCCAAACTCGACTTTGCCGTCTTTAGTGATGTCGTCGATGGTCTTAATCTTGCGCATGGAAAAACTCCTTAGCAGGTTTTGATCTAAACAGGGTGGTCTGAGGTGGCTGGCCGGCCCGCGTGTTGCGGGCTAGTTAGATCGCGGGCTCAAACTATGCTGCGCTTCGAAGTCCTTCATGTACGTGGCCAGCGCCTGCACGTCCTCCATAGTGACGGCGTTGTACACGCTAGCGCGCATGCCGCCGACGAGGCGATGACCCTTGACGTTTTGGATCTGGTGCTCTGCCGCGCCCGCAACAAAGGCGGCGTCGAGTTCGGCGTCGCCGGTGCGGAAGGTGACGTTGGCGATGGAGCGGCTGTCCTCCTGCGCGGTGCCATGGAACAGCTCGCTTTGCTCGAGCAGGTCGTAGAGTAGGTTGGCCTTGGCCCAGTTGCGCTCGGCCATGGCGGCAAGTCCGCCGGTCTGCTCGACCCAACGGAACACCTTGCCGCACACGTAGATGCCAAAGGTGTTGGGCGTGTTGAGCATGGAGCCCTTGGCGGCCTGGGTCTTAAGGTCCATGTACTGCGGCGTCTGCGCAAAGGCCGGGCCGTCGGCAATCAGGTCGTTGCGCACGATGACCACGGTCACGCCCGCGGCGCCGGCGTTTTTCTGAGCGCCGGCGTAGATGAGTCCGTAGCGCTCGACGTCGAGCGGCTGCGATAGAAAGCAGCTCGAGACATCGGCGACCAGCGGCACGTCGCCGCAATCGGGCAGCTCGTGGAACATGGTGCCAAAGATGGTGTTGTTCTGGCAGATGTAGACGTAGTCGAGCCCGTCGCCCGCGGCCTCGGCGGCAATGCGTGCGTTGATGTCGGCCATGTCGGGGATGCGGTCGAAATTGGTGTCCTCGGTGCTCGCGAGCAGCACGGCCTCGCCGTACTTGGCGGCCTCTTTGTACGCCTTGTTGGCAAAGTTGCCGGTCACGACGTAGCCGGCGCGGCCGCGGCGCATGAGGTTCATGGGGATGCCCGCAAACTGCAACGTGGCGCCGCCCTGCAAAAACAGGACACGGTAGTTGTCGGGGATGCTCAGCAGGCGGCGCAGGGTTGCCTCGGCGTCGTCGATGATCTGCTGGTACATGCTAGATCGATGGCTCATCTCGAGCACGGACATGCCGCAACCGCGGTAGTCCATCATCTCGTCGGCGATCTCGGCGAGCACGCTTGTAGGCAGCGCGGCCGGGCCAGCTGAGAAGTTGTGCACACGTGCCATCTTCTAGTTCCCCCTCGTAGTCGTTTGAACGTTCGGGATACTTTAGCACAGTGGAGCGCCAGACGCGACCGCATCACGGTAAAACTCGACTGCGCCGCTATGATTTACAGGATGGTTACATGGGGGAGGGCTTATCTCGAGGCTCGCATCCGATCCGCCTCGGTCTTCGCTTGTTTCCAGGGGCGCACGCGACTGTTGGTGAGGTCGTCGTAGCCACGCGTGATGGCACGTTGAATGTGATCTTCGTGTTCCTGAATGGTAGTTAGCGCGCGCGTCTGATCAGAAATAGGCTTTACGACAGGCATATGAAACTCCTTACATAGAATCATATGTATAACTCTATGTTGAGTGTAGCGGAGGGTGGCGTTGGGCGCGTGCGTGCCTGCATTCGTAAGCGCGGTTGTCTGGCAAGTGTGATTTGGGGCGACCTCGTTATAGTTTCTAAGCTGCGAAAATGACCGTTAACCGGATTAAATTTTGTTGCTCAACATTTGACACTCTGGGCGTGGTAACTTTTTTACCAACAGGTATGATTATTGTCATGTGCGCCGCGCCTGCCTGCCGGGTTGCGGCGCACTTGTGACAGTCTTTGACACCCTTGGAGCGTGTACTGTGGATGTAACCACAAAAAGCGTTCGGGGGGGGTGCTCACCCGCGAGCAATTCCTCCCGCATGAGATGCGCATCGTCGCTGCCCTTCGTATGCAGGGCACAAGCGACGAGCAGGTCGTTGTACGCGTAAAGAGCGAGAACCTCTTTCAATATCCCACGGAGCGCATGGTCGCCAACCGCGCAACCGTGTGCCTTCGCCGCCTTGACGCCATGGTGCCCACGGACGCCGTATGCGCCGCGCGCGGCATCGACCCCAAAACCGCCGTCGAGGCTGCGTCATCCCTAACCAGGCTCACGGCATCCGGCACTCCCACGCAGGCGGACCAGGCCATCTTCTACAGCATGATCTGCCGCTACGATATCGTGCGCGAGCTCGTGCTCGTCGAGGTAGGGGAGCGCCTACAAAACTTCGATTATGCCTTTACGGCGGTTGACCTCAACGCCTTTATGACACGCTTTACCACGGAGTATCCGGACGCGGCCCGCTGGACTGAGGCCACGGTCAAGCGCATTAAGGGCTCGCTCCGCCAGACGCTCCGCCATGCCGGCCTTATCGGCGAGGGCCAGGGCCCGGAGTCCGAGCTCCTGTCACCACTCTTCCTCGATTCCGATGTCGAGCGAGCCTTGGTTCAGCTGGGCGAGCAGTCGCTTATCGCGGCCCTTACCGGCAGGGCGGTGATGGAACGTGGTTCCCGTCAAAAGCGCCGCCGACCCTGTTATCACCCCGGCGACCGATCTCACCACCAATATCGGTATTCATTCCCGCAAGAGCGTCGTGGCGGCGCATGTCCGCTCCGAGCGCGCCTGTCAGGAAATTTAGCGCCGTGCGCAGCTTTTGCGCGAGCGCCTGTGCAGCGAGGACTTTTTGGCCAACAAGGGCATAGGCAATGAGATCGGCTTCCACACCTTTTGCTATGACCCCGCGCTGGAGTTTGAGGCGCGTGCATTATTTGACACCCTTTCACGCGATGCCGAGGCCGACAAGATTCCGTGCACGCTCAAGGTCGTGAACCTTTACGACGCCGTGCTGGCAATTCTCGAAAGGCGCCGTGTCCTCAAGGCTATCCCGCACCAAGAGGAGCGCCGCGGTACCCAGCGCGTGCTCGAGGACGTGGCCAAGTTCGCATCGCCCGAGAAAGTCGCCGCGTACATCCTTGAGCAGACCGAGCCGCACGCGCCTGGAGACGTCGTTCTCCTCACCGGCGCTGGCGAGGTTTTCCCGTTCTTTCGCATACACACGCTTCTCCACTGCATGCTTGCGGATTTTGATGAGGTGCCTGTGGTCGCCGCCTATCCGGGCAGTTTCAACGGCTCTTCTTTCCAGCTCTTTAACCGTCTGCCGGCCGACAACTACTACCGCGCCATCGATATCTCGTAAGCGCGGCACCCCGCAGACAAGTCCCTGCCGCCGGTAACAACCCTTTGCCATAACGTTCCCAAACCCAAAGGAGCACCCATGGACAACACGATCATTCGCGACCTCTTTGCAAAAGACATCAACCGCTCCATCAACGGCGTGGTCAAGGTCCAGGATTCAAAAGATGGGTCCATCCGCCAGGAGCTTGACGAGTACGTGGTGACGCGCGAGTTGCAGAGGCATTTTGCCACGTTCTTCAAGGCCTACGGCGATGCCATCGATGTGCGCACCGACAAGATCGGCGTGTGGATCAGTGGTTTCTTCGGTTCCGGTAAATCGCACTTTCTCAAGATGCTGAGCTACCTGCTCGAGAATCGCCAGATCGGCGGCAAGAGCGCCATCCGCTACTTTGATGGCAAGATCGTCGACCCCATGGTCGAGGCTGCCATGGAGCGCCCCCCCGCCTGGGCCCCGCGCAAAGTAGCTGCTCGGTGCCCACGCAGGCCATCCTCTTTAACATCGATAGCAAGGCGGGCCAGTGGAAGCAGGGCGATACGGCTCCCACGGCGCTGCTTCGTGGCTTTGAGCGCATGTTCTACGAGGCGCGCGGCTTCTACGGCGAGGACCTAAAGCTTGCAAAACTCGAGGACTACATCGATTCCCTGGGCAAGACCCAGGAGTTCCGCGAGGCCTTTGAGCGCGTCAACGGCGAGTCCTGGCTCCAGACCCGCGACACCTACAGCTACTTTGAGGACGACGTCGTCGAGGTGCTGCAGAGCGTGCTCGGCATGAGCGAAAAGGCCGCATGGAACTGGCTTGAGGGTTCTGAGGACGAGGTTTTGGCCCCCGATGTCTTTGCCAAAAAGGTCAAGGACTACGTAGACGCTCAGGCAGCGGCCCACGGCGGTAACTACCGTTTACTCTTTATTGTCGACGAGGTGGGTCAGTTTATTACAAACGACCGGGATCCAAGCCTTATGTTGAGTCTTCAGACCATCGTCGAGGAGCTGGGTGCCGCCTGCGGTGGCCGCGTGTGGGTGATGGTCACGAGCCAGGAGGCCATCGACAACCTGAGCCTGCCCGTGGGCAACGACTTTTCAAAGATCCAAGGCCGCTTCAATACCCGCCTTTCGCTCTCCAGCTCCAGCGTGGACGAGGTCATCCAGCGCCGTGTGCTCGAGAAGACCGCGCCGGCGGCCGATATGCTTGCACAGGTCTACGAGCAAGACGCCGCCGTCCTCAAAAACAACTTTACCTTTGAGGGTGGCTCGCGCTCCGACCTTGCCGGCTTTGCCAACTCCAAGGATTTTGTGGCCAGCTACCCGTTTGTGGGCTACCAGTTTAAGCTTCTGCCCGACGTGATGACCGAGGTACGCAAGCACGGTGTTAAGGCCAAGCACATGTCCACGGGCGAGCGCTCCATGCTGAGCGCGTTTCAGGAGAGCGCTCAGGCCATCCAGCATGATCAGACTGGTGCACTCGTGCCGTTCTGGCGCTTCTTCGACACAATCTCCAAGGATTTGGAGCACGGCATCATTCAGGTCGTCGTCTGTGCGGAGCGCGCGGCTGAAAACGCAGAGGGTCTTGAGAGCTACGATGTCCGGGTGCTTAAGCTCCTGTACTTGATCCGCTACATCGGCTACGTCAAGGCCACAGTCGAGAACATCTCCATCCTTATGATCGATAGCCTGGACGTGGACAAGCGCGCCCTTAAGGACCGCGTCAAGGAATCTCTCGCCCGCTTGGAGCGCGAGAGCTACGTGGCACGCCAGGGCGATACCTATAGCTTCCTCACCGACGAGGAGCAGGAGATAGCGCAGGAGATCGCACGCACCCCGATCGACAACGCGAAGGTGATTGAGTACATCAAGAAGCGCCTGTTCGAAAGCATCTACACTGCGCGCAAACTCAACCGCGGGGCCAACGACTTTCCGTTTGACCGCTATGTGGACGGCTCAATCCACGGTACCAGCATGGGCGGTATGGAACTTTCCGTGGTGACCATGGCCAGCGATCTGGGCCGTTCGGACGATGCCGAGCTGGCATTGAAATCCGTGGATAAGGCCATCGTGGCCTTGAGCGACGAGGTGGATTATTGGGCCCCACTCGTCAACGCCGCTAAGATTCGCATGTACGCCCAGACGCGCAATCTGCAGGAGCTACCGCCGAGTACCCGCCAGATTGTCGAGGCCAAAATGCGTGAGAAGGACTTTAACGAGAAAGAGGCTGACGCCCTTTTGGCTGAGGCGGTGCTCCGTGCACGATGCGCCGTCAACGGGCGCATGATTGAGATCCGTGCTGCCAAACCCGCTCAGGTCTTTGAGCAGGTGCTGGCGCAGCTGTGCGATGTGGTCTTTGAAAAAGCCGACTATATCGGCGCGCCGGTCACGAGCGATTCCGATATTCGCTCTACTCTGGTGGGCAACGTTCAAGTGGGGCTCGCTGGCATGGATGCAGGTAACACGCGTGCGCTCAAAGAGGTCGAGGACTACCTCAAAGTGCAGCACCAGCGCCACCTGGATACCGCTATGGGCGATATCCAGCGCCAGTACCAGCAAAAGCCCTTTGGCTGGCGCGAGGTCGACATCGCAAATGTGGTGGCGCAGCTTGTGGTGGAGCAGCGCGCGCAGGTGCTGTTTGGCGGTCAGACGGTTCAAGCTAACGACAGCCGCATGGTGGCGCTCCTGCGCAAGGATGCCGATAAGGCCCAGGTGCGCTTGCGCATGCGCATGAGCGACCGGTTGCTGCGCGCCACGGGCGAACTCATGTGTGACCTGTTTGATCTCAAGACCGTGCCCTCCAACGAGGATAAGCTCGTGGCCGAGCTCAAAGAGCGCCTTGAGGGCTTGCGCGAGGCGTGCCTCGCCATGGCACGCGACTACTACACGGGCATCAAGCCGGCCTACCCGTATCCCGGTGAGGACGAGTGCGAGAAGATGCGCTCGGAGGTGGCCGACGTCCTTAAGGACCAGAACGAGGCCGAGGCGTTCTTGACCACGTTCACCAAGCATGAGGAGCGTTTGCTCGATGCCAAGGAAGACTTTGACAAGGTGGTTGAGTTCTTCGAGTCCAATCAACGAACAGCGTTTGACCACGCCAGGGATTTCTTGAACCGTACCGAGGGTATCGAGTATGCCTCCGATGACATTCCCGGTGCGGTGGAGAACGTGGCAACGGTTCGTGAGATCCTCAAAGATCCCAAGCCCTACGGCCGTATTAAAGACCTGCAGCCGCTTATGGATCCCGTCGAGGATGACATGAAAAAGCTGTTGGGCATCCGCCGCAATGAGTTTTTGTGTCGCATCGAGAGCGATCTGCAAGACCTGCGGGCGCAGGCCGAGAGTCAAAAGGGCTTTGTCAATCAGGCCAAGGATGCCATAGCAGACGCCGGCACTAAATACGAGTCGTTCAAAAACCGTGCCCACAGCGCTCAAAGTCTCAACGAACTGAGCGTTGTTGCAACTAACTGGGGCGACTGGCTCAGTGCGGCGGCCAACGAGATGTACGACGCCGTGGATGAGGCCCGCGTGCGTATGGACAACGAGCGCCGCACCACCGAGGTCATGAGTACGGGCGAGGTGGTCAAGAAGGTCTCCAACAAGGGCGCCGCACCGTCTGCTCCCGTGCCCGCGCCCAAGCCCCAGCGCAAGATCAAGACCGTGCGCCGCGCCGATCTGGCCAAGCCGAGTCGTCTCTTGTCCGCAGAGGACGTGGAGCGCTACGTGGACGAACTGCGCTCCCGCCTTATGCAGGCGCTCGCTGCAAACGACGAGATCCGTATCAACTAACCCGCGGAGCCACCGGCGCCAAAGCGCGCACCGGTGGCTTATGGCGTTTAGAAAGGCTCATCAACCATGAACGATTCTGCTCTTAAGAGCTTCTGCACCTGGGCCCGTACGGAGCTCATCAAAGGCGTGGAGGCGCAGATGGTGCGCTACGGCATCACCGAACCTGCACCCGCGCCCGTTGGGTCCGAGACCGTCAACGGCCTGCCCCTAAGTCCGGCTGAGATTGAGCAACGCGACGAACTGCTGCGCATGCAGGCAGAGGTGGGTCACGAGGCGCTGCGCGACCGTGCGGCCTACACCTGGTTCAACCGCATCGTGGCCATTCGCTTCATGGATGCACGCGGATGGCTTCCCAGCCGTATGCGCATGCTAAGTCGTGCGGACGGCAGCCATGGCAGCGAGGCCGTGGAGAACGCTCTGGACGTGGAAATAACAACGGCCGATACCGATCGCATAGCCGAGCTCAAGATGGCGGGCTTGGATGAACCGTTGTGGCGCTACCTGTTTGTTGCCCAGTGCGAGGAGCTTGCCGATTGCCTGCCGGGCGTCTTTGAACGCGTGGGCGGAGCCATGGAGCTGCTGTTGCCCCAGGGCCTCATGATGGCTGACAGTGTGGTGGGCAAACTCAATGCCGTCCTCACTGACGAGGACTGGCGCGAGGGCGTGACCGTTCTGGGCTGGATGTATCAGTTCTACAATGCCGACGTTAAAGACGAGTTCTTCAAGTCCAAGCGCAAGGCAGCGGCGGCGGACATCGCGCCCGCCACGCAGCTCTTCACCCCCGAGTGGATCGTGCGCTATATGGTCGAGAACTCGCTCGGCCGTCTGTGGATGCTCAACAATCCAGGGAGTTCGCTACGCGAGCGCATGGAGTATTACATCGAGTCCGATACTGAGCACGAGGACTTCATCCGCATTTCGAGTCCCGAGGAGATAACCCTCTGCGACCCCGCATGCGGCTCGGGCCATATCTTGGTCTATGCGTTTGAGCTGCTCTTCCATATGTACGAGGAGCGCGGCTATCGTGAGCGCGAGATTCCCGAGCTCATTCTTACTAAAAACCTTTCAGGTATGGAAATCGATTCCCGCGCGGCACAGATCGCGGAGCTGGCGCTTGCCATGTGCGCCCGCGAGCACGACCGTCGCTTCTTTAGGCGTGGCGTTCGCGCCGACGTTACCGTGCTCTCGAGCATCCCGCTAGGGGAGGACGAGCTGCCGGGTAACAAGAAGCTCGCCGAGGAGCTGAGTCATTTGGGCGAGATCGGTTCGCTGCTCAATCCCTCAGAGGACGAGATCGACGAGCTCAAGGCTGCCGCCGCGAGTTGTTCCGATGACCTTTTTGCCGCTACGGCCAAAACTAAGCTCGAAAGCGCTGCCGCCATCTGCGAGAAGCTGTCCCGTCGTTTTACCTGCACCGTTGCGAATCCTCCGTATATGGGCAGTAGCAGCTTTAATCCATTCATGAGCAAGTGGATCAAGAAGAACTACCCCGACGTGAAGAGCGACCTCTGCACGTGCTTTATCGAGCGCGGTTTTAACCTTGTCGAGGATAAGGGCTACGCCGCAATGGTTACTATGCAGAGTTGGATGTTCCTGGGCAGCTTTGAGAAGATGCGCGCCAAGGTTATCGACAACAAGACAATCGTTTCCATGGCCCATCTGGGACCTCGCGCGTTTGATGCTATCGGCGGCGAGGTCGTCAACGTTACAGCTGACGTGATCTACAACCAGCATTCGGACGCCGAGGGCGCCTATGTGCGCCTTGTTGATATCAACGGCTCTGAGGCCAAGAGGCTCAAACTGGTCGAGGCCATCCAAAACCCCGATTGCGGCTGGTTCTACCGCCGCGACGCCGACACCTTCAAGCAAATCCCCGGCACCCCCATAGCCTACTGGGCCAGTGACGGGTTACTCTCTGCTTTCTCTTTGGGCCACTCCATTGGCGATTACTCGGACTATACAGGGTCTCAAAATAAAACAGGCGACAACAATTTATATTTGCGCTTGTTTTGGGAGGTCGGCGCGCGTTCGGTTGGGCGAAAAGGCTCATGGGCTACTTACTCAAAGGGCGGCGACTTTCGTCGATGGTTTGGCAATCTTCATTGGTTGGTTTCGATCAAAAAGGACGCAATTGAGTTTTACCAGAGTAATCCGACCTCCAATTTACTGGCGTCAAAATATTGGTTCAGTGAAGGCGTTTGTTACACAATGCTGACATCAGGCAAGCCGAGTTTCAGGCTATTGCCGCCGACGGGCGGATTTGACATGGCCGGCCCATGTATCTGTAATCTGGACCAAAACAAGAACTGGGCTCTAGGCTTCCTCAATTGTTCCATCGCTGCCGATGTCCTCAGCATGCTTAACCCCACTCTTAACATGCAAGCGAGAGACATCAAAGCTCTTCCCGTGCTTATTTCCGCCGAGCATCAACCGGCAATTAATAGTCTGGTCGACAACAATGTCTCCATTTCAAAAACTGATTGGGACTCGTTTGAGACTTCTTGGGATTTCAAGCGCCATCCATTGTTGTAGGGGTAGAAATGCTAATGAAAAAGTATTCACTTGTTTCTAATGGACCTTCTGCAGTGTCTGAGGATCAGTACTTTGATTACTGCTGCATGGAATATTCAAAAATGCTTGAGAACCAGTATTTATTAGAACGTAATTACCAGTCTTTTTTCGAGCATAATCCATGCATGCTGCCAGGTGCCTTAGAGGGCAACCCGTCTCACGGTCCTTTATTTTGGGCTGTGATTAGCCAGCCGGAAATAGGCAGAGATATAGTTCGTCGACCTGATTTTATGTGGATAACTATGACTAGCTTAGAGCTAATTCCTGTATTGATTGAAATTGAGAGGCCTAACAAGACCGAGTTCCGTGTTTCAGATAATGTGCAGAATTCTAAGTTCACTCAAGCTTTGGAACAAATAAAGGAATGGAAAGCGCTTTTAAAGAAGCATGATGTCCTTAAAGCATTCTTTGAGCGTTATTCGATTCCTGATAGGCTTGCCAGACCAGAATGTGTCAAGCCTGTTTTTAAATTGATATATGGAAGACGCAAAGAGTTTGAAAACGATCCATGGCTTCAGGATAAGCGTAGGGCCGCGCAAGAGAATAATTTCGACATTATATCTTTCGATCGACTTTCCCCTAATCGTGGTTCGATGTCTTATGGCTGTATCAGAATCGATGGTAAGGGCTGCCAATATGCGGTTTCGGTCCCTCCAACGTTTCGATTAGGACCTGTCGTTGCGGAAGTCTGCTCAAAGTGGTCCGGATTTCCAAATGCTGTTCGTGAATCCGGTTGCGATGACGATCGAAAACAATTTTTAATTTCAAGATATGAGTATTGGTCAAAGTGGGCTCTAGACGCCAATCACGGGTTGTATTGCACATCCGATTGGGAGTAAGTGGAGTGCGATTGCCTTATTGCTTGAAAATGTTTCAACTAACCAACGGAAGGACTGTGCACCATGTCCACGCTACTCAAAGATAAATACGAGGCTCGCAAGGCCGAGGTCAATGCTCGCTTTGAGCAGCTTCGCGCTAACGAGGAAGAGCTCAACCGAATCTTTGCCAAGATCTACAACATGGAGGGCGAGGTGCCCATCGAGGTCGAGGATAAGTACGTTTCGGTGGCGCGCATCTTTGATACCGCCGATGAGATCCCCGAGAGCTATAAGGGCAACAAATACGTGCGCACTAAGCGCGATGAGATCACCTCGCTCATAAGCTATGCCGTGGGCTGCATGTTTGGCCGCTATTCGCTGGATGTGGACGGGCTGGTCCTGGCCGATCAGGGCGCCACAGTCGATGACTATCTGGCCAAGATGCCCAACTCTGATCATGTGACCTTTATGCCCGATAGCGATAACGTGCTGCCCATTACCGATGACGAGTACTTTGACGACGACATCGTGCGCTACTTTATCGACTTTGTGCGCACCGTGTATGGCGAGGAGACGCTTGAGCAGAACCTGGCCTTTATTGCCGAGGCACTTGGCGGCAAGGGTACCTCGCGCGAGGTAATTCGCACCTACTTTTTGAAGGACTTCTTTAAGGATCACTGCCAGACCTATAAGAAGCGCCCCATCTACTGGCTGTTCGACAGCGGCAAGAAGAACGGCTTCAAGTGCCTTGTTTACATGCATCGCTACCAGCCTGACCTGTTGGCCCGCATCCGCACCGACTATGTGCATGAGCAGCAGGAGCGCTACCGTGCCCAGATCGGGTATGCCAACGATGCCCTTGCCAGTGCCGAGCGCGGCGAGCTCGTGCGCTTGGATAAGCGCATCAAAAAGCTCAACGACCAGCTCAAAGAGACCATTGCCTACGAGGAGAAACTGCACCACTTGGCAGACCAGATGATTAAGATCGACCTGGATGACGGCGTCAAGGTCAACTACGCCAAGTTTCAGGATGTGCTGGCGAAGATTAAGTAACTGCAGATACGGTAAGGATATTCATGCCCAAGATCGATGTAGAAGAACAGCTCAAGCTGCGATTTTTGCAGCCGTTGTCCTCATGCGCGCCGCGCCGTGTTGTGGTTTGGCACGATGCGGACGGCGAGTTTGCTCCTGAGTTTGAGCGATTGGCTGCCGAGGGTTTCGACGGCGTGGGGGCCGATGCCGGCGTAATGCCTGCTCACGGTGACTTTGAGCGCCCGGTGCGCTTTGTTGAGGCCTGCGAGGGCCGTATGTTTGCCGTCAAGAAGCTCATCAACCGCGATGACCTTGCGAGCGATATCTTGCTGTATCGCCGTTGCCCGCGCGGCAGGCTTGAGGGTGATTGGCTTGCCGATGTTGAGCTGTATGCCGATCAGTTCCAGGCTGACTATCTTTCGCTTTTGGCCGATCAGCTGGGTATCGAGAATATCGAAGCCGTGCGCGAGAGTCTGCGCGAGCACAAGACGTTCTTTGATGCCAAGACCCGCTGTGCTAAGTTTGCCGCGTGCGTTCCGCGTGCCTCGGGCGCATCCGATATCGAGCTTGGAATCCTTACGGTTATCTTTGGCGGCAAGGAGCCGGGCGACGCTCGGCCCGCGTTTGTGCTGCGCGGCTGCATGACCACACTGCTGCACGAGGGCCCCGAGGCACTGGCCGCGCTGGTGGATAAGTACAGCGTGCGCGATGTTCTCTCTGCCTTTATGCTGCGCTGCTATGGGTTTGATGGACCGCTGTACGAGCGTGACTCGCTGCTTATGCTTGCATCCCATGTGCTCCTTACGGCGGCATCAACTGCGCTTCCCGAGGGAGTGCTCAAGGGGCTCGAAAACTATATGGCTCCCGCCTACGGCCCCTATTGCCTTGAGGCGGTGCGTACGTGGGACCGGGCCGCCGATGCCCGGGCATCGAGCGAGGACCTATTTGAGATTTGTCGTTTGGTTGAGGATGCCCGTGGGCTCTTTGCGCGGTTCGAGACTCTGCCAATCGATGCGCTGGCCTCGCTTGACGTGTTCCCGTGCGTCAACGAGGCCGTGCTCTCGCAGCTGTTCAGCTCGTTTGCCCAGGGCGCGGACCGCGTTGAGGACGCACGTGCCTTTGTGGCGCGCCGTTGCGACCTAAGCTGGTACCGTCGTGTCGAGAGCTATTTTGACCTGCTTGCCGCTGTGGCCGATATGTGTGCGTTTAGGCAGGCGCACGCGGGCGGGTTCCATCTGGCGCAACCCCAGCAGGTGTGGGATGCCTACACGTCCGATTGGTATGCCATGGACGCTGCCTATCGCCATATGTGCACCGCGTATCTGCGGGCGCGCTCCGTCGAGTGTGATGCGCTCGAGGAGCCTGCCCGCTCTGTGGCGGACTGGGCGGAGAATCTCTACAGCAACTGGTTCTTGGCCGACGCCAATGCCTGTTGGGCGGCCGCTGCGCAGGGGGAGTGGGCCGATTGCGGCTACATCGAAGGTCCCTCACGGCAGGATGAGTTCTACTGGCATATGCTGCCCACCTTTGTGGGCTCTGCCAAAACGACGGTCGTTATTGTGAGCGACGCGCTGCGCTATGAGGTGGCTCGTGACGTTGCGGCGTTGCTCGAGCGCGAGCGCGGCGGCAACGTCAAGGTCTCTAGCATGCAGGCGGTCTTTCCCTCCATTACCGAGGTGGGTATGCCCGCGCTGCTGCCGCACCAAGCGCTTGAGCTTGCAGCGGATGGCCCATTTGTGTTGGCTGACGGCATGCCCACTGCGACGACTCCGCAGCGCGAGGCCGTGCTCGCCCACGTTGAGCCCACGGCCCGCGCTTTACGCTCGAGCGCATACCTCAACATGGCGGGAACCGAGCGCAAGGCGCTGCTCAAGGACTCAAGACTCGTCTACCTCTACCACAACAAGATCGATGCTACGGGCGAGAAGGTCGTTACGCAGGATGACGTCTTCGATGCCTGCGCGGACACTGTGGAGGAACTTGCCACGTTGGCGCGCCGTGTGTGCACCGACGCCCCGGGCGCACGTGTTGTTATAACGGCGGACCACGGCTTTATCTACACGCGTCGGGACGAGTGCCAGATGCTCGGCAAGCCAGACCTTCCCGTCCTTGATGCTCCCGTCATGCACGGCAAACGTCATCTGGTGGTGCCCAACGAGGCCGCACTCAAACTTTCGGATGAGGCGCGTGGGGTGTTTGTTAATGTTGACATGGGACGTTTGGGTGCCGGATTTGAGGGGTTTGCCCCGCGCGAGAACGTGCACTTCAAGCGTCCCGGCGGCACTAACAACTACGTCCACGGCGGCATGAGCTTGCAGGAGCTCTGCGTGCCCGTTATCGGATTTTGGCGTGCACGCTCGGGTTCCAAGGACTTTGTCGACACGCGCGCAGCGACACTGCGCGTACTAAGTGAGGGACGCCGAGTGACCAACTCGCTCTTCTCGGTCAACTTAATCCAGGAAGAACCTGTCCAAGGCAAGGTCTTGCCGTGCGAGTACGAGCTGGTGTTTACCGATGCAAGCGGCAACGAGGTGAGCGATACGGTCAAGGCGCATGCCAACAAGACTTCTGTTAACTCGCAGGAGCGCGTGGTGCATGCCAAGTTTGCGTTGCATGCGGCGGATGGATTCTCGACCAAGGGTCCGTACTATCTGGTCTGCCGCGAGCGCGAGACGGGCAAGATCGTTTGGCGCGAGACGTACACCATCGCTGTTTCGTTTGCCCCTGTTGCTGACTTTGGTTTTTAGGAGTGTGCCCTATGTTTGATAGCAATGACGACAATCTGTGGGAAGTTCCCTCGATTGATGTGAATGCGCCGGTGCAGGCTGCGGTGTCTGCAGAGGAGGCCGTGCCCGCCCCGGAGGCTGAGACT
>OGSS01001247.1_pt1 | contig 17572 bp, 12 predicted proteins | sample 1553591 | NCBI WGS metagenome assembly OGSS01 (sample SAMEA2580061, study PRJEB22360) | human gut metagenome | biome: human gut; feature: human-associated habitat; material: faeces | place: Denmark | collected 2008/2010
AGCTTTTATCCTTTCTCTATACGGAAATCCGGGCTGATATTGTATATGCCTTTGAAATGCGGCTTATGAATATTACCATTCTGAACGAACTGTTCCTGGAAGTGTATAACCTGTTTGCCCAGGCGTGGGAGGAGGGAAGGAAAGCTCCCCAGGAGCAGTTGATTAAGGATTCCCTGTACTGGTTTGTCAGCGACTATGCGGAGGTGACAGTGGACTGGCGGATTCGCGAGGGGCTGGACCCGGCCCTTTCCTTTGGGACAGATATCGTGATGAAGCAGGATTTGACTGATTTGCGGTATCTTTATGCCTACGGGGAATATGTTTCGGAGACAGAGATAAGGCTTGCCTCTTTCATGAACAGCCTTCCCCAGGAGACCATTGATCAGATGGCATCCACGTATACGGAAGGCTTCAGGAAGGGGTTCCAGGTCATGGGCAGGGACCTGAAGAAGAAACGGACTGTTGTGGTGGAATTCCAGCTGGGCTTTGAGCGCATGATTCGCAGGGCGGTGGAGTACTTTCGGGAGATGGGGCTGGAGCCCATCTGCTACAGGGCAGCGGTGGAGTCTGTGAACCGCAGGGCCAATGGACGCAGGGGATATTACGGCACATCCCCCAACAGGCAGTATGATTATGATCACCGTTATGACAGCGCCCTTTATATGGGCAATGCTTTTAAGGAGAGAAAGCTGGCCGTCCTGCGGTCTGCTTACGAGACCTACAGGAAGGAAGCAGCCTGGTGTGCTGGCCCTGCCCTGGTGGAAACATTCGGCGAGGAAGGCTTTGTGCCTGTAAATAAAAAGGCGGCCCTGGCCCTCAACTCTCATCAGGAGGCGCTGACCCTTGCTTATGCCAATGAATCCAGGCAGATTGTGAATCAGTATATGCCGGGAGACGAGACCAGCTTCACCATCATTGCTTTTCCAAAACCAGAGATTGGGCCGGATTTCGAGGCTGTTTTCAGGGAAACCATCCGAATCAATACACTGGATTATGAGAAGTACCAGGAGATACAGCAGCGTATCATCCTGGCTCTGGATGAGGCCAGCCATGTGCTCATAACGGGCCGTGACGGCAATGAGACATCCATGAAGGTGGCCCTCCATCCCCTGAAGGACAGGGAGAAGGAAACAAATTTTGAGAACTGTGTGTCCGATGTGAACATTCCGTTGGGAGAGGTTTTTACATCACCCATATTGCAGGGGACAGAGGGACTGCTGCACGTAAAGAATGTGTATGTGGAGGATTATCAGTTCAGGAACCTGCGCATGGTGTTTAAGGACGGCAGGGTGACGGAGTATTCCTGCGGGAATTTCGGGGATGACGGGAAGGGTGAGAACGCTGAGGATGCCGGGACCGCCGGGGATGCCGGGGCCGCCCGCAGGCAGGGACAGAACCTTGTAAAGCAGGTTATTATGCGAAACCATGACTGGCTGCCTTTGGGCGAGTTCGCCATCGGTACCAATACGACGGCCTACGCCATGGCCAGAAGATTTTCCATCGGCGACAAGCTGCCTATCCTTATTGCCGAGAAGATGGGGCCTCATTTTGCAGTGGGTGATACATGCTACAGCTTTGCTGAGGATTCACCTATGTATAACCCTGACGGCAGGGAAGTTATTGCCAGGGATAACGAGATATCCCTTCTCAGAAAGACGGATATGTCCGGGGCGTATTTCAGCTGCCATACGGATATCACCATTCCCTATTCAGAATTAGGGGACATAAAGGCTGTCAGGGCAGATGGAAGCCAGATTGATATTATCTGTCAGGGCAGGTTTGTGCTGGAAGGCACAGAGGAACTGAATGAGGCTCTGGATGAGGCGGATGAAGGAGTGGTCAGGTTAGATTGTAAATAACAGAAGGTTTGGATGATAGATGAGGGAGACACTGTTCCGGATATAGGGAAGGTGGCTCCCTTTTTCTGTATTTTGGCAATTTGGCAATAAAGAGACAGGTACAATAGATGGGGCTCCACTGTGGAAGGGGCTGACAATTTATTAAAAACTCCAGCCATGAATTTGTTAAATATAATAATGGCTATATAAAATACTTAAAAAGCAAATAATATAGTAATAATTCACATAAGGTAAGCCTGACATTACAGCAAAAGGCATAAAAATTAATATATGAACAGCAATTAAGCCCCCCCCCTGTATTGACAAGTTTTACCCATATGCTATAATTTGAATGTAAGCGGTTTCAATATAAAGTGTAAGCGGTTTCACCAATACTAACCAGGAGGATAAATAGATGAAGAAATCAGATCCTATTGTTATGGAAGTCATTAATAACCGCCTTCAGTCCATTGCCAATGAGATGGAAGATTCCTTATTAAAAATGGCTTTCTCTGTTATTGTCAAAGAAATGAAGGATGCGTCCACCGCCATATTTGATGCAAAAGGACGGACCATCGCACAATCAGCAGCCATGCCATGCCAATTAGGCTTTCTTTCCTCGTCAGTTCCGGCTATTCTTAAGGAATTTCCGGTTTCACAGGCAAAGGAAGGGGATGTATATATTCAGAACGACCCATTTAACGGAGGGTCCCATATTCCGGATGTAACTGCATTGACGCCTATTTTTTACGAGGGGGAAGTGGTTGCCTTTGCGGCCAGTATGGTCCATCTGGCAGATACAGGAGGAATTGCACCTGGTGTTTCCACAGCAGCAACCTGCGTTTATCAGGAAGGTCTGTGCCTTCCACCGGTAAAATTTTATGACGGGGGAAAGCCGGTCAGGGATATCCATGAAATTATCAAACAGAATGTCCGAATTCCCGACGAAGTCATGGGAGACCTTGAAGCTCAGGTGGCCTGCGGAAAAGTGGGTATTGACCGTATACAGACCCTTTGTGACGAGTATGGCAAAGATGTGTTCCTGGATACGGTGGAAGGTCTTTTGGACCACTCTGAGGCATTGACAAGACAGGCATTGGAGGAGATTCCTGACGGCACATATGCCTTTACCGGATACATAGATAACGATGGAGTGGAATTTGACAAACAGATTACCCTTAAGCTGAGTGTTACAATCAAGGGTTCCGATATATTGTTTGATTTTACAGGCAGCAGCCCTCAGACCAAAGGCCCCATTAACTGTGTAAAAGCGAGTACGCTGAGCACTATTGAATATGCGGTTAAGGTAGTGACCGGCGGTGATTCAATCCCTACAAATGACGGGTGCTTCAGGATGATTCGGTCCATATTGCCGGAAGGCAGTATTGTCAATGCTGTTAAGCCTGCACCTACAGGCTCCAGAGGACTGACCGTACAGCTGCTGTCCAGCACATGCCTGGGCGCTCTGGCCAAGGCAAAGCCGGAAATGGTAAATGCGTGTTCAGGCGCATATGCCCCCCTTCTTTATATAGGGGGATACAATCCGGCTACCCGGAAATCCTTTGTTTCCAATGATAACGGCATGTGCGGTTTGGGAGCCAGACCAGGGAAGGATGGGATTGACGCAATTTCCAGCGACAGTCAGAATGTGCTGGCTATTCCTGTGGAAGCATTTGAAATGTCAGGTCCCTTAAGGGTACTTAAATATGGATTGGCAGATGATTCCGGAGGTGCGGGCAAATACAGGGGAGGTCTTGGTTCCTGCAAGGTAATACGTCTTTTGGACGGGGAGGTATCTTTTACATTTCGCGGGGATGGATTCTTCGTACCCCCATGGGGCTTGTTCGGGGGAGGCGCGGCAAAGGTCGGCACCGGATATATAAAGAGAAAGAATGGGGACATTATACAGATTCCCTCTAAAGGGGATTATGTGTTATATGCGGGGGACGAGATTGGATATGAATGTGCGGGGGGAGGAGGATACGGAGACCCGCTGGAGCGGGCGCCGGAGCTGGTTCTCCAGGATGTCCTGGATGAACGGGTGTCCTATGAAACGGCACAACAGGTATATGGGGTGTCTATAGACAGAAAGACAAATACAGTGGATGATGCAGTGACCATCGTGACTCGCGATGATATGCGGCTGAAGCGCGGACCTGTTACCTGGACCTATGACAGGGGAGTTCTTGGAAAAGAGTAAAAGTGAAGGGAGAAAAGGTATGAGTGTTCTCATTGGAATTGATATTGGAGGAACATTTACGGATATTGTTGCTTTGAATGAAGATACAGGAGAGTTGAAGGTGACAAAGGTACCTTCCACTCCGGGAGAATTTTCAAAGGGATTTTTCAATGGTCTGGATAAAATCCTGGAGGTTTGCGGGGCAAAACCAGGGGAAATCAAAAGACTGGTACACGGGACAACCGTGGCCACCAATGCAATCCTGGAAAAAAAGGGAGCAAAAATAGGAATCCTGACCACGAAAGGATTCAGGGATGTATTGATTATAGGGCGCGGCACCCGAAACGAGCTGTATAACGTACACTTCGATTCAGAGACTCCCAGTTTCCTCTGCCCGCGTGAACGGATAAAAGAGGTAAGGGAGCGGGTCGATGCAAAAGGCGATATCGTTGAGCCGCTAAATGAGGAGGATGTAATAGAGGCAGTTGATTTTCTTGTCAAAGAGCAGAAGGTGGAATCCATAGCAATCTGTTACCTGTTTTCGTTTTTTAACAAAGAAAATGAAGAGAGGACCAGGGATATCATAAGTAAGAGATATCCGGGACTCAGGGTTTCGGTTTCATCAAAGATCAATCCCAGATTCAGGGAATATGAACGTATGGTGGTTACTGCCTTTGATGCGTACATCGGCCCTGTTATGGACCGGTATATTACAAAACTGAATACCTCTTTGGCTGAAATCGGCGTAAAGAACTCATTGCAGCTTATGCAGTCAAGAGGCGGGGTCACCAGTTCGTCCATGTGCTCGGAGCGTCCGGTGCTTACCTTGTTGTCAGGACCGGCAGCTGGTGTGATTGGCGCAAAGCAGATTGCCCGGGAAACTGGGAGAAAGAATATATTAACATTGGATTTGGGAGGAACCAGTAATGATGTATCCCTGATTCAGAATGGGGAGACTAAGCTGTTTACAGATGGAAAAATAGGCAATTATCCCTGCAGGCAGGCCATGATGGATATTAGTACCATTGGCGCCGGAGGAGGCAGCATTGCATGGGTAGACGGAGGCGGATGGCTTAGAGTGGGGCCCCACAGTGCAGGTTCCTTCCCTGGACCGGCTTGTTATGGAAAGGGAGGAACAGAGCCGACTTATACGGATGCCAGTTTAGTCATGGGGTATCTGAGGCCGGATTACTTTGCCGGGGGAGAGGTTGCGCTTAACGTGGAACTGGCCCGTAAAGCCATCCAGGAAAAGGTTGCCGATGTATTGAACATGGGAATTTATGATGCGGCTTCCGCCATCCATAAAATTATGCATAACCAGATGGCGGACCAGGTCCGTCTGGCTACAGTAAAGAGAGGGTATGATCCACGCAGTTTTTCAGTGGTGGCATCAGGCGGGGCAGGGCCTATTGCGGCCTGCAGTCTTTTAAAACTGCTCTGTTTTAAGGAGGTCATTGTTCCTCCGACTCCAGGAGTCATGGCCGCGTTGGGATTGTTGTCGGCTGATATAGAACATGAAGAGGTGGTTACCTTTGCAGCCAAGATTGATGAAGCGGATTTAAAGGAGCTGGAAGCGGCCATTGAAGAAGGGAAGCGGCTTTGCGGGCAGGAGAGGGACAATGTGGGCATATCAGAACATTTGCTGAAGATTACTTATTCCGCGGAGATGCGGTACGTGGGCCAGTCATATGAGCTGGAAATACCTTTCCCGGAGGCAGGAGGCGTACTGGATAAGGCAGCCATGGAAGCAGTGAAGGAACGGTTCCATCAGAGACATGAACATGTGTATAAACACGCCTTTTACAATCTCCAGATAGAATTCACAGCCATACGTATTCTGATTTCCCAGAAGCCTGTTCCCACACCCAGGATGGAAAATGCCAGGGAAGGGGACTGGGGAGTACCTGTGGACAAGAGAAGAACCTATTTTGACGAGTGCAAGGGGTGGATGGAGTGCGATGTGTATAACCGGAAGAATCTGGCTGCTTCCCAGGTGATAATCGGACCGGCCATAGTGGAACAGACAGATACCACCATCCTGATTTATCCGGACCAGAAGGCGATAGTGGATCAATGGGGGAATCTGATAGTTACAATGATGGAACCCTGCAAAACAATGTAAGGTATTTTTAGAGAGGGGTGCAAAAGAGTGGAGAATCAGGTTGAAAGACTAAAGGTCGAACATATCTCCAAAACCTTCCCCGGCACAAAAGCGCTGGTTGATGTATCGTTATCCGTCATGCCTGGTGAGGTACGTGCACTTGTGGGTGAGAACGGTGCGGGTAAATCCACCTTGATGAATATAATTGGAGGCGTACTGGAGAGGGATTCGGGAAAAGGTGCAATCTATATTGACGGGGAAAAGGTTGATTTCCATATCCCCACAGACGCGGTTAAGGCAGGCATTGGGTTTGTACATCAGGAGTTGAGCATGTTTACACATCTTTCCGTGGCTTACAATATATTTGCGGACCGGCTTCCCATGACCAACTATAAAATGATAGATAAGAAAAAGCTGAACGAAGATGCGAAAGCCCTTTTGAAGAATTTCTCGCTGTCTGTAAAGCCTGAGACAAAGGTGGGGGATCTGTCTATAGGAAGCCAGCAGATGATTGAAATTGTCCGGGCCATATCTCAGAAAGCCAAGCTGATAATTTTTGATGAGCCGACGTCCTCCCTGTCAGAGGGCGAGGTGGAAATGCTCTTTAAAATTATCAATGAACTGAAGTCCAGGGGTATCAGTATCATATATATCACCCATAAAATGAGTGAGATTTTCCAGATATGTGACTCTGTTTCGGTTCTGCGTGACGGTCATATGATAGCAACATTTGAAAAAAATCAGGTGACAATGGAACAGATTGTCAATAACATGGTGGGGCGGGAAATATCGGCTTATTATCCGGATAAGAGCAGCGGGATAGACGGAGAACTGATGCGGGTTGAGAATTTGAGGATGACCAACAAATCGGTTCCCATTGCCTTCGACCTTAGAAAGAAAGAGATACTGGGATTTTACGGCCTGATAGGAGCTGGAAGAAGTGAAATGTTACGAGCCATGTGCGGAATTGATCCCAGGGTTTCCGGAGATGTATGGCTGGAGGGACAAAAAATTACCATCAGGTCCTATCAGGATGCATTAAAGTACGGAATATCTTATCTGACAGAGGACAGAAAGAAGACAGGCATTTTTCCCAGCTTATCTGTTTGCAAGAATATCTATGTATCAAATATGTGTAAACAAAGAGGTTTCTGGCTGAAGCAGTCGGACGAGGATGTAAAGGCTAAAGAGGCTGTAAAGATACATAATGTCAAGACCAGCAGTATCGACGCGCCAATCAGCTCCCTCAGCGGAGGCAACCAGCAGAAGGTTCTGGTTGCCAGATGTATGCGGGTGAACCCTAAAGTTCTTATTCTGGACGAACCTACCAGGGGAATTGACGTGAACGCAAAGGCGGAAATTCACAAAAAGGTAAGGGCTTTGGCAGAACAGGGAATTGGTATCATCATTGTTTCTTCGGAGATGCCGGAAATCATGGGATTATGTGACCGGATTGTGATGATGAAGGATGGGGAAGTGCGCGGAGTGCTGACCGGTGAAGAAATTGAGGAGCACAACATCATCCAATATGCTACAGGCACAAATAAGGTGCGATAGGAGATTGGCGAATGAAGATAAATAAGAGTTTATTTAAAAAACGGGAAGTACTGGTATTGGGAGTTATCTTTATAATCATGATAGTCATGGGAGCCACGACCCAGACATTCCTTACCCTGAATAATATGATGAGCGTCGCCATCGGACTGTGCGCAGACGGTTTCATTGCACTGGCCATGACCTTCATACTTATTTCCGGACAGATTGATTTATCGGTGGGAGCGGTCCAGTGTCTGGCATCTATGTTTATAGGACAGTTTTACATTTATTATGGAATGAATGTATGGATGGCAATGCTTATCGCACTGCTCACCAGCATGCTGTTAGGATGGGTAACCGGCGTATTGGTGGCAAAGCTGAACATCCTTCCGTTTATCATCACCCTTGGAATGCAGGGTGTGGCAAGAGGATTGTGTTATGTTATTTCATCCGGGAATTCCATACCGATAACAGGGGAAAGTGTTGCTTTGTTCCGAAAACTGGGTTCCGGATATATTGGTAAGATTCCTGTGTTTTTCATCCTGCTTATTATTGCGGCAATCATATGTCAATTCCTTTTGATGAAGACGAAGTTTTTCGCAAAGGTATATTTTATTGGCAGTAATGCCAAAGCCGCAGAGCTGGCAGGTATTAAGGTTAAAAATACAAAAATAGCATTGTATGTAATTTCAGCGTTACTGGCCGCAGTGGCAGGTGTTCTTTCTACCTCCAGATTCGGGGTTTCAACCCCCACACTGGGATTGCAGGCAGAAGGAAGGGCCATCACGGCCGCAGTCATCGGAGGAACCAGTATGGCAGGAGGTGAGGGAAATATTATTGGTTCCATGCTGGGACTGATCATGATCCATTTGTTTACAAATGCGCTGATACAGTTGGGAGTTTCCGTTTACTGGCAGGATTTTGCAAGCAGCGCCCTTCTCATAGTTGTTATTGTATTCGATACCCTTAGCAAACAGGCAAAACGCAATTAGTGGAAACTGTGTTTTAAGAACAGACAAATGAAAAAATGGAGGTCTATATGAAAAAAGTAGTCAGTGTTGTCATGGCAGCAGTTATGGTATGTATGAGCGTGGCGGGATGCAGCAATCAAAAACCGGCAGAAACAGGAACCAGTCAGACCGCGGCAGGAGCAGAGTCTGCATCGGCTGAGGGCATTGCCGGCGCGGCTTTAGGCAGCGTGGAACATCCGGAGGAGCAAACCTATCTCTGGTGTTCCTACGAATCCACGGATGATTTTATGCTTATGGTCTATGAAGGCTTTGAAGATTGTGGTAAAATGTTAGGTGTAAAAACAGCACATGTAGGATCGTCCCAGAATGACCTGACAGAATATATCAACACAGTTGAGAGAGCCATATCCATGGAGCCGGATGGAATCGCAGTCCATGTGTTTAATGCGGATGCATATGTGGATGTCATCAATAAGGCTATGGACGGGGGAATTCCGGTCATCACCACAGGACCTGACTCACCTGCCAGCAAAAGGATATGCAATGTAGGCGTTGAAAACTATGAGGCAGGAGCATTCGGCGCAGAACGTCTGGGCGAGGCGTTAAACGGAACAGGGAAGGTTCTGGTTCTGACCCGTGCAGGACAGAATAACAGCGAACTTCGCGTACAGGGATTCAAAGAGACCCTGGCAGAGAAGTATCCTGATATCGAAGTCATTTCAGAGGTAAGCGTAACAGCGGAGATAGCAGATCAGGCATCCAAGACAGCGGCAGCACTGACAGCAAATCCGGATGTGGATGCGGTGTTCTGTTCACTGGGAATTCAGGCAGTGGGCGCGTCCCAGGGATGTGACCAGGTGGGACGGTCAGATATCGTAGTGTTCGGTTTCGACAGGAATCCGGCCCAGTTAGAGCTTGTAAAACAGGGAAAGGTAATGGGTTCCATCGCACAGGGATGTTATAATATGGGCTGGTGGGCATGCCTGGGATTATACATCGAGCATAATAACCTATTAGGTGACAGAAACTTCCCTACGTTTATCAGTGCCGGCGTGTCCTACATTGACCAGAGTAATGTAGACAAAGAAATTGAGGAGTCGAATGCCCGAATAGCGGGAGCAAAATAAAATGAATATATATGATATTTCAAAAGAGGCAAATGTTTCTACGGCGACAGTTTCACGAGTTTTAAACGGCAACGCCAAGGTCAGCGAAAAAACCAGGGCAGCAGTCATGGAGGTGATAGAGAGACACGGCTATCAGCCAAGCGCATTGGCGAGAGGTCTATCGCTGAAGTCCATGAGTATGATTGGCATTATGGCGGCAGACTGTAAGGCACCATTTTTAGCCCTGGCCATCCACTATCTGGAGGATTTTCTCAGGGACAGGAATTACAGCACTGTCCTGTGCTGTACCGGGTATGAACGGGAGAATATGAAAAAGAGACTGGAATTTCTGCTGACGAAAAATGTGGATGCAGTCATACTGGTAGGTTCGGGGTTTGTGGACTGTGATGATTTCCTGAACCAGTACATTCGGGATGCGGCGGACAAGATTCCTGTGATGCTGATTAATGCCAGCATGTCATATCCAAATATCTACAGTGTTGCCTGCGATGACAGGAAAGCCATATACGAAGCCACGCAATGGCTGTATCGGACCGGATCGGAAAACGTGCTGTTTGTCTATAACCAGAAGTCTTACAGCGGCATCCGTAAATTGGCTGGTTTTCATGAAGCTGCCAGGACATATGATAAGGACTGGGATGGATACAGTATATACTGTCCCAATGAAATTACAAATGTGCACGAAATAGCAGACTTCATAGAGACTATTTATAAATCGGGATTGAAATTTGACGCAGTGGTTACGGCGGATGATAATTTGGCTGCCGGTGTGGTCAAATTCAGCAAGCGGATGTCAATTCCCGTGCCCGAAAAATTAAGGGTAATCGGATTTAATAATTCGTATATAACAGAATACTGTGAGCCTGAATTATCTTCTATTGACAACCGGTTAGAGGATTTGTGCAGAATTTGTGTAGATGCAACAGCCAGCCTTTTGGAAGACAATAATATTCCTCACAATGAGATGCTTTCTGCAAAATTGGTCTTACGGGGTTCAACATAGGCAGATATCAAAAAATCACTTGAACAATCCAATTTATGGATGGAACAAGTGATTTTTTCTGTTATACTGGATAAAAGAAAATTGAAAAGGAATATGAAACGGAAATGATGATTCCGCGACCCCGAAACGGAAATGATTCCTGCGTATTCTATGATAAGTGGAGGTGATATCTTGGGGGAGGAGCACCAGATAGTCCGTTTGGTCTATGAGGCAAAGAAGGATCCGGATGCCGCTGACAGCCTGATTGGCCGATATATGAATTTTATACAGGCAGAGACAGTCCGCTTTACCCAAGGGGTACCAGCCCAGGCCCGGGAGGACCAGCTTAGTGTGGCCATGTTTGCCTTTTATGAGGCGGTTCAGGGGTATGAGCGGGGCAGAGGAGCGTTTCTGCCTTACGCCGCCGCGTCCATACGCAACCGGCTTATAGACTACATCAGGAAAGAGGGACGCCACCAGGGATTGGTTTCCTTTGATGCTCCGGCAGGACAGGAGGATGAATCCCATGCCCTATTGGAGGTGACACCTGATGAGAAAAATGGAATCCAGCAGTGGAATGTGAGAACGACTACCAGGGAGGAGCTGGAGGAGTTCCGAAAAAATCTGTCAGAATACGGCGTCACCCTGTCGGATGTGGCGGATAACTGTCCCCGTCAGGACCGTACCCTTAAGGCATGTCATAAAGTGCTGGAGACTGCCAGGAGCCATCCGCGGCTGTTGGAACGCCTGACACAGAGCCGTAAACTTCCTATTGGGGAGCTGGCAGAGCTGTCCGGCGTATCCAGAAAGACCCTGGAGCGGCACCGGACGTATCTGGTTGCCATTTTGCTGGCTTACACCAACGGATATGAAATCATCCGGGGACATCTGTGTCAGATATCGCCGGGAAAGGAGGGAACCGTATGACTTATCTTGTAATGGAGTGCCATCCGTCATATGCCATTGTCCTTGACAATGAAGGCAGAATGATAAAGGCTGCCAATCTGGGCTATCAGGAGGGCCAGGTGGTAGGAGAAATAATTGCCCAGCAGGTGCCAAAGGTTCCCATTCTGCTTCGCCTGGCCCCCCTGGCTGCAGCTGCCTGTCTGTGTCTGGCCGTATTGGGCGGCGGGGCTTACGGCGCGTACGGAATGCCGTATGGTACAGTGGAGGTGAGAATTAATCCGGATGTGAAGATGTCTGTGAGTTATATGGATCGCGTAGTTGGCCTGGAAGGCGTGAACGAGGACGGAAAAAAGCTCATTGACCAGGTGCCGTATAAGGGCAGAAATTCAGAATATATGACAGGGATTCTGGTGGAACGGGCCATGGAAATGGGATATCTGTCTGAAGGGGGGAACGTATATGTGGCGGCATCCGGCGGTAGTGAGCGATGGAAGGAAAAACGGGCGGATGCCATCCGCACAGGCCTGGATGCCCTCTTAAAGGACAGTATGCCGGTGGAAGTACATGTGGAAAGCATAGGAAAGGACGGCGCCCCCGCAGCCGCCCCCCATCATGATGGAGGATTGCCGGGAGGAGCAGGAGGAGATAAGCCGGCATTCATCGGGATGCCCTCTGGGGGAGCCGGTGGAGTGAGGGACGGCGATACTGATGATGGCAGGGATGATGATATCAAAGAGGCCGGAAATGGATTGAATGGTGACAGAGACCGGGACGGAGATGATGACGATAAGGATTCCGAAAAGGATTCTGATAAGGGTGACTCTGACGGGAAGGACCCTTATGATGAGGATACTGATACGCAAGATACTGACGGCGACGATGATTCCGACGACAGAGATACCGGCGATGATGATTCCGGAGACAGAGATACCGGCGACGATGATTCCGACGACAGAGATACCGGCGACGATGATTCCGACGACAGACATACCGGCGACGATGATTCCGACAACAACGACGGCGGAGATTCCCATGAAAAAGATTCCGATGAAGATGGGGAGCCCGATGAGGCTGACGAGGATGACTGATATCATGTGCAGGCCCTGCAGCTTGTCAGCTTTGCAAATCATTTCAGTCAGCAGGAGAAATTCAGGGAGTATTGAAAACAGGTAAGATGTGTACAGAGAATTATATTGACAGAAGAGATACTGCAAACCGGAAATGCCTCCAAACGAATACGGCATAACTAAAAAGCAGGCCGGGACCAGATGGACAGGGATGATATTCCATCTGGTTCCGTTTTCTCTTTGCTGCCACCAGCAGGAAGGCAAAAGCCGCTGTGAATTTATGAGGAAGAGTGCTCCCCAATGCGTATAATGCGGTTTGCCCATCCGCGGTAAAAGGTCTCCTCGTGGGAAACCAGCAGTATGGTTCCGGCAAAATTTTTAAGAGCTGCCTGCAGCGAATCCTTGGCCTGGATATCCAGGTGGTTAGTGGGCTCGTCCAAAATTAAAAAATTGCAGGGACTAAGAGTCAAAAGGCATAATTTCACCTTCGCCTGTTCGCCGCCGCTTAATATGCCCATGGGCTGCATGGCCTGCCGGCTCAGAATTCCGCAGCGGTTGAGATGCTGGCGTATTTTCTTAAGCGCAAGCTTTGGATAGGCATTGGAGACAACCTGGACAGGAGTCAGTGCATCATTTTCCCAGATGAGCTCCTGTCCAAAATACCCGACTGTTACCTGCTGTGAAAATGTGAAGATCCCATCCAGAGGATTCAGTCCTCCCGTTAAAGTCTTCAGCAGGGTGGATTTCCCGATGCCGTTAAATCCAGTAACCACCACCTTCTCACCCCCGGTAATGGAAAAATTCAGATGGGACAGGATGGGATAATCATACCCCACGGACAGGCGTTTTACAGACAAATGCAGGCTTTTGGTCAGAGGGAGGCATTGGAAACAGAAGTCCGGTTTGATTTCTTTTTGTTCCAGGGCTTCCAGCTTATCCATTCGGTCCAGCTGTTTCTGCCGTCCCCGGGCCATCTGGGATTTCCTTCCGGCTATGTTCTTCCGTATAAATTCCTCTGTTTTTTTGATTTGCTTTTGCTGCGCATTGTACTGGCGTATATGGTCTTCACGGAGAAATGCTTTCTTTTTCAGAAATTCCCTGTAGGTGCCGTAATACTTGGTCAGCCTGCCATTGTCTATATCACAGATACGTGTGCATATCCGCTCCAGAAATATACGGTCATGTGAGATAACCATAAAGGCATTTTCAATGGATGAAAGATAACTGCCCAGCCACTCCACATGTTCCTTGTCAAGGAAATTAGTCGGTTCATCCAGGAGAAGAACGTCCGGTTTTTCCAAAAGAAGCCTGGCCAGGATGACCTTGGCCCTCTGGCCTTGGCTCATGTCCTCCATCGCACGCGACAAACCTATTGAAACCAGACCCAGGCCGGAAACCACCTGGGCGATACGGGTATCAATGGAGTAGAAACCGCTGCGTTCCAACTGCTCCTGGTAAAGGGATGCCTGGTTCAGGACATCCATATTGCAGGATAATGCAGCCTCATCATAAAGCCGGTTTGTTTTGGCCTCAAGCTCATAGAGGCTGCAAAAGGATGATTTAAAAAACTGCTCCATGGTCATGCTGTGACTGGTACAGGCATATTGGTCCAGATAACCAATGGTAATGCCCGGCTGCCAGGTGACCCGGCCGGAATCAGGGATGACCTGTTCCGTACAAATTTTGATAAGCGTACTTTTGCCGGTTCCGTTCTGTCCCACAATCCCCATATGTTCCCCGCGGTTAAGGGAAAGATCGGAATCGTTGTAAAGACGGCTGTCCCCGTAAGAATGGGAAAGCCCTGTTATGTCTAATAAACTCATAATTGAACACTCCTTTTATAATTGATGGTTCTGGGTGGCATTGTAATGCTTGGGTGGGCGGCAAATACTGTACAAAATGAAACGTAAGTTTGTATTTGGGGCAAAAAAACAGAAGGTGGATGCAAAATACGCACCTGCCTTCTGCCATATTACAAAATCATAAAGATTTTCTCACATTACAAAAGGCCGTGGACAAAACATTGTCCACAGCCTTTTATGCACGGATAACCACGGAAAAAAGAGCAGCTAAACAGGCGGCAGCCTACACTTCTGCCTCCAGTCTATTACCCAGTTTCCCGATGAAATCACGAAAGCGCATAAGATACGCCGTACTCTGTACAATGTTTCATCGGTATGAATTGTACAGAGCTCTCTTTCTTCCGAGGTTGATTTAATATATAAAAGCCCATGCTGCCTCTCCTTCATTACAATGGGGCAACTATATCACAGCAGGCGGCATTTGTCAATATTCCGGTATCAGCAATGATAAGCAGAAGTGGAGGCGGGGCGGAAGCAATGGAATATAACATGAAATAGATACTGAAAACAAAGGGAATATATTTTTAATCGACCCCTGTTTCGCATATGGCCTTACGTATACTATGGATGTAGATAAATAAAACTCAGCAGACAGGAGGAAAATAATTATGACGACAAAGAGAATTAAAAAGGCAGCCATATTAGTTTGTACAGGTTTCATGGCCCTTTCTCTGCCGGGTGTGGGCAGCACGGCACTGGGAGCAACTTCCGGCAGGGAAACAAGGGTGAAAGAAGAAACATGGGGACGTGTGTTCCTCAGCGCAGGCCCAAAGATATCCCTATCCTACGACAGGGAAGGAGAGGTCCTGGAGACAAAAGGGCTGAATCAGGACGGACGGAAATTGTTGGAGGGGGCGGGGAACTATGCCGGTGTGGACTGTGATACAGCTGTCCGCAGACTGGTAAAACGCATGGATGATAAAGGATGGTTCCCCGAAGGCAGAAATGAGAAGGAGCTGGTCATCGAGTCAGAAAAAGGATCTGTTTATCCCAGAGCCGATTTCATGAAAGAGATAGAAGAGGCTGCGTGGGAGGCGGTAAGCAAAGACAGCATTGATGTCACAATAACACTTAAAGATAACGGAAAACAGTCAGAACAGTTATATATAGGGAAGAAGGAAGCAAAAGGGATCGCCATAAAGGAATTGGGGCTTAAGGAAAATGAACTGACCTGCAGAAGCTGTGATTTAGATGACGGTGTATATGAATTGGAGTTCCTGGTAAATGGGAGGAAACTTGAGGTGGATGTAAATGCCGCTACCGGCAAGATTGTGGATGCAGACTGGGACAATGACGCAGGAGACCGGGATGATGACCGCTTTGACGACGATGACCTTGACGGCCGCGACGATGGGCATGATGACGGCCGCGATGACCGGCATGATGACGACCGAGACGATGACCGGCATGATGACGGCCGAGACGATGACCATGATGACGGCCGAGACGATGACCATGATGACGACCGAGACGACGACCATGATGACGACCATGATGACGACTGAGACGACGACCATGATGACGGCCGCGATGATGACCATGATGATGACCGCGGCGATGACCGCGATGACCGGCACGACGACCGTGACGATGATAATAATTACGATGATTGATGGGAAGGATGACTGTGGTTTTTATGCTCAGTTAAGACAGCAGGACACAATGAAAGTTATTGAGGTCAAGGCAGCATAGTAGTAAACAATGTATTCCACGAATTATGATAATGTTTGGAATTTATCGGTAAACCAAAGGATATCAGAAGGAAGCTTAAGGATTTTGCAAGGAAATGTATGGCGGACCCCTATGGGCGTATACCTTCATTCCCTTGCATTTTTTTGTTTACAATCCCTGGACAGAACCAATAGAGAGGCTGACGGGCACAGGAAGCAGGCGGTTTCAGGTAAATACATGGCAAAAAAACAATTAAAAATGCAGGAGACTTTTTCGAGTATTTTTTCAAGTTTTGTATTGACGGCATAAGCATTTCCTAGTATTATGATTATAAGTAGAATTAAGCTATACAAAGATACTTATAAGAAAAACTAATAATAATTATCTACAGGGATAATGAGTTTTAGAAAAGGAGAATGAATAATGGCAAAAGTAGGAATTGTAATGGGAAGCGACTCTGATATGCCCATCATGGCAAAGGCAGCTGAGATTCTGGACAAGCTGGGCATTGATTATGAGATGACAATTATTTCCGCACACAGGGAGCCGGATGTATTCTTTGACTGGGCAAAGGCAGCTGAGGATAAGGGATTTAAGGTGATCATTGCAGGCGCAGGTAAGGCTGCACATCTTCCCGGCATGTGCGCGGCTATTTTCCCCATGCCGGTTATTGGAATTCCTATGAAAACATCAGACCTGGGCGGTGTGGATTCTCTGTATTCCATCGTACAGATGCCAAGCGGTATCCCGGTGGCGACAGTGGCTATCAACGGCGGTGCCAATGCCGGAATCCTGGCGGCAAAGATACTGGCTGTCTCTGATGCAGAGCTGTTGGCAAAGCTGAAAGAGTACTCCGAAGGTCTGAAGAATGATGTGGTGAAAAAGGCTGAAAAGCTGGAGCAGGTGGGGTATAAAGAATATCTTGCACAGATGAAATAGGGCAGATGGCAGTAAATACGCAAAAGAAATATCTGGGCAAATATCAAAGATAATATTGAGGGAAGTATCAAAGGACATAGCAGATAAGAGAGGATAAAACCATGATGGATTATAAGAAGGCCGGTGTTGATATTGAGGCAGGCTATAAATCAGTGGAACTGATGAAAGAATATGTAAAGGGAACCATGCGCCCCGAGGTATTAGGCGGTCTGGGCGGGTTTTCAGGAGCATTTTCCATGTCCGCGTTTAAGGGGATGGAGGAGCCTACCCTGCTGTCCGGTACAGACGGCGTGGGAACCAAGCTGAAACTGGCATTTCTGATGGACAAGCATGACACAGTGGGAATCGACTGTGTGGCTATGTGTGTCAACGACGTGGCCTGCGCTGGCGGTG
>OGSS01001261.1_pt1 | contig 17354 bp, 14 predicted proteins | sample 1553591 | NCBI WGS metagenome assembly OGSS01 (sample SAMEA2580061, study PRJEB22360) | human gut metagenome | biome: human gut; feature: human-associated habitat; material: faeces | place: Denmark | collected 2008/2010
GCGCCTGTTCATACGTTACCATTTTACCCGTCTCAGCACCTCTTCCGCCAATACAGACTATACAAGCCTTGACCGCAGCATACCTTATCCGCCTTTTTCCATGTAATATCACAGGTCATACACAAAATGCGGAACCGGACGGCCGTCCACAGGGGACCGTGTTTCCCCGTCCTGCACCGCGCCCATTTTCCTGTAAAATCCCACGGCCTGGGGGCTGGTGACAAATTGGATACGGCCTATTCCCTGTTTTCCGCACCAGCCGATCATATGCTCCCACATCTGTTTTCCCAGTCCCCTCCCCAGCCTTTCCTCTGCCACATAAAAATACTCTAATTCCCATGCATCTCTATCCTGCCTGATTCCCCAGAAGGCAGCCGGACAGCCGCAATCTCCTGCCACATACACAGGATTACGGCGGATAAAATCTTCCGTAACATTAAACCCTGCGTCAAAGTTTTCCATAAACGCCTCATCATATCCCCAGTGTGCCTCCGAAGCCCTGGCAAGCCGGCGCAGCACCTCCGTATCTTCGGGCTCTGCCCTGGCAAACCTCAGAGCCTGCCTTTTATACCGGCCGGGATAAAGATTCTTTGCCTCCCTGGTAAATCTTTCCACCACAGCTTTTTTCTGCTCCGTATACCCATCCCGGTCATGTTCATATTCTTTCCAGAGTCCCAGCTTCAGCTCCTCATATTCCCTGGCTGCTTCCGGATGCTCCCTCAGATAATCCCTAAAATACAGCTCGTCGTTATCCCCCGCCTCTCTCAGATGCAGATGGAATACCTTCTCCGCAAATCCCAACAGCGTGTAACCCCTGTTGAACGAAATCCTCCCTGCCTTTTCCATCATGCAGATGTAGCCGCCCCCGATAATATGTTCCTTCATGGCCTGCATATCCCCGCATTCCCTCATTTCCACCAGGATATCCACTATGGGCTTGGCCCAGATGGATGGGATGGATGTGCTTCCCACATGACTGATTTCGCAGATATCCTCCATGGGAAGGATACCAAACAGCCGCTCCCTTTCCTCCTGGTACCACTGCGTCCAGACCGGCCTGTGCTCTGTGAGGAAAACAGGGAACAGCTGCCACAGTTCCTCCAGGCTCATGCCGGAAAACGGATCCTGTCTATCCTTCATCATCATATCTCTCCAATTGTTTCTCCCATTCCTCCTTTACCCCTTTCATCCTGCGGAAATAAGAGCTCATCTCATCCGCCATGCCTGACAGACGGTTTAGGAGCGTGGAGAAATCCTTTAACATTTCATCGTCCTGGAAATAGGGGTATACGATATCATGGTCAATCTCACTCCAGCCCTCCTCGAACAGGGTTCTTCCCTGGATCTCCACATAATATCCCTTATATTTGATGATATAGTGGAGGGAGCGGTATATACCGTTGGACTTAATCTCAATCAAATTCTCGTCATAAATCCTGGTGTCCCCGTTTCTGCGGTAGACCTTTGGCCGTTCCGCGATGTAATAATGCCCGGTGTCCTCATCAAAATCCTTTATGCGGTCCACCACATATAGATCAGGGTTATTCTCAAATACACTGGTTATATATTTGTGGAAATGAATCCAATCCTCCCGGTAAAGGAAAAACACACGAATTCCAATCAGGTCCGTGATATACTTATGGTAATTGCTCCTGTTTATATCCTCAAACCGTTCAAAATGTTCGTTGCGCTTGCGTATGATTTTCTCTATCAGATGGCCGGGATCCTTAGTGCGGTACCGGTAGGAATGGATGCCTGCCCTCTCAATATCATAGAGATAATCGTACACAAAATCCTTACCAATGCTGCGCAGTTTTCCCTCAACAGACAAATAGTCATCATAGATGGCCGCCAGCTCCTCCCAGTCCAGTCCGGCCGCCTTAAGTTCCTCAGGTTCAATGTTGTAGCTTGTTAAAAATTTTTCCTTGTCAATCATCCGGTATCATTCCTCCTGTGTCTAAAATGTCTGCATATCCTTACTGACGCCGTACTTTATCCGTCAATGGGGCTTCATCACCAACGCTCTTTCATCCACTGCCCGCAGGGTTGCCAGTATTCCGTCCAGGTGATCGTACTCATGCTGAATCAGTTCCGACATATCCCCTTTCAGTTCCATGGAGCAATCGTTCCATTCCAGGTCTTTATAATATATGATGCACCGTTTATACCGCTTTACCCTTACCAGCAGGTCAGGAAACGACATACAATCATCCAGCACGTCTATCATTTCCTGTTCTGGAAAGGTAAGCCGGGGATTGATAAACAGCACTGGTGTGTCCAGATGACGGTAAATAACACGTTTCTTCACCCCAATCTGGGGCGCCGCAATGGCCCTTCCCACTCCATAGCGGGCCCTAAATGCCAACAGAGTATCCTTTAAATCCTCCCTCACCTGTTCCATCTGATGAAGCTCTTCTATTTTCACTTCCTGACTGACCTCATATAATTCAGGATTTCCCAATAACAGAATGGTCCGTTCCACCTCAAAGCCTCCCTCTGCGCTGTTTTCGTTCCCGTACAACGCGTTTTCCTAAGTATATCATGATTCCATCCGATTTCCAAATCCCAATTAAAGGGTAAGGCAAAAAAAATCCGGACCGTCTCCTCAGTCGAGACAGTCCGGGTCTGTATGCCTTTTTAGATATTACGCCTGGGGGAACTCAATCAGATTCAGTCCGATGGATTCACTCATCCTTCTGCCTGCGGTTCCGTCAATCACCGTAATGAAAATCTCAGCGGTGGCGCTGATAACCGCCCTGTTCAAATGGCCTCCGTGGCACTCTCCCACCAGCGGATTGCCGATTACCATGTGCAGATGAAGATAGGGGTTTTCTCCCTGCTGTGTAATGTTGCCTGTAAGGGAGGCAATTTCATAGATTCCCTTGAAGGACTTTCCATAATACTTCTTCTCCGTTGTATCAAATACCCCGAGTTCCACCTCACAGGCAGCTCCCAGCCCAGAAACCTCTCCCAGAGCCACCTTTTCTGTTCTGCACACTTCCCGGATACACTCTGTCACTTCCTCGCCCGGATTCAGGCGGAGAATGATTTTTTGTCCAAATCGCTTATATTCCATGGTATTGACTCCTTTCAAACACAGCTTATAATACATTTAACCATTATATATTCATGTATGTAAGATGTAAAATTATATTTTCTATGGTCTGCTCTAATTTTTTGTTATGATTGGCTATGTCTGAGTTTCAAAAATATTCCTTGGGATTCTCCCACATTAAAATTAACATCCCCGTCCTCCCTTCCCATTGTCAAATCCCCTTTACAGGTATATAATTATACTAACAGTTTTTTTATACTATACACCTATAAAGATACTCAGGAGGTGATACAGAATGGATAACGCAATAAAAATACCTGATTGTCCCGTGGAAATGACCTTGCAGCTTATCGGCGATAAATGGAAGGTTCTCATCATCCGGGATTTGCTCACAGGGACAAAACGGTTCAACGAGCTCATGCGGTCAGTGAACGGCATAACCCAGAAAGTCCTGACCAGCCACCTCAGGGCCATGGAACAGGCAGGCCTGATTACCCGCAAAATATATCCCCAGGTCCCCCCGAAGGTGGAATATACCCTGACCGAAACAGGGTACAGCCTGAAACCCATACTGGACTCCATGGTAGCCTGGGGAACGGATTACAAAAAGAACATAGGACAAATGTAAACGCACAAAGAGCCGTGCCCCCGGTTTCTCTCAAATCCGGGGACCATGGCTCTTATATGATCCTTATGTGAAATTACTATGATATTATCCCTGTGCAGCCGGCTCCAGTCCTAAAAAAACCGCTGTGTCCTGAAGCGCCTTCATACCGTCAAGACACCCTAAATCATACATTTTCTGTATCTTCTCCGGTCTGTTTTCTGTCCGGCTGATTTTAATAAGACGGCTGGGACGTATGACAAAGATTTCCCCGGCAGACTCCATGCGTCTAACCTCCTCCAGTTCCCGGTTATACATCAGATGGCGGCACTCCATGGTTTTTATAAATTCGGGATATCTGCGGTATACCCTGCGGATAGCGGGGAGCATTTGGTTTGGCTTTTTGCGGTAACCATCCGGCCGGGTAAGTATGACCAGGCTTCTTCCAAAGCCCATTTTGCGGAATGCAGCCGCGGGAATGGAGTCGGATACTCCTCCGTCCAGCAGTTTATGTCCGTCGATTTCCACAATCCTGGAAACCAGGGGCATGGATGCGGATGCCCGGATCCATTGTATGTTCTCTCCCCTCAGGCTGTGGCATCTGTGGTATACCGGCCTGCCGGTCTCCACATCCGTACAGGTGGCATAAAACTCCATGGGTGAAGCCTCAAAAGCGTCATTGTCAAACGGATCCAGCCGCTCCGGCAGTTCGTGATAACAGAACTCATTTCCCACCAGATCTCCGGTCATTACCAGGGAGCGGAAGCTCATATACCGCGGGTCGCGGCAGTACTTCAGATTATAGCGTATGGAGCGGCCGGCCTGTCCCGCCACAAAGCTGCACCCATGGATGGCTCCGGCCGAAACGCCCACCAGACCGTCCGCCTTAATCCCATGTTCCAGTAATACGTCCAATACGCCGGCGGCGTAAATGCCCCGCATTCCGCCGCCTTCCACAACAATTCCAGTTTTCATTTCCATCTACCTCTTTACAGACGTATTTTAGGAATCAGCCCTTACCTCATCCCACTGGCCATGGCCTGTCAGCCAGTTAAGAGCCTTGTGCCATTCCCTTACCACCCCGGTCTTCATGCCCACAGGCTCCGGCAGCTCATGGCGCCTGGCATTGATGCAGGACCATTCCAGACAGGAAATAAGGTCGCAGGCATCCAACAGCTCTCTGGGGCTCTTGGGCCTGGACTTTGCCATGATTTTACTGATACTGGTTCCATTCCTCAGCAACTTCACCAAATCAGCGGGATTGCAGGGATGATCCGGGAATCCCAGTTCATCCACCAGTCCCAGGGCCCACTCTACCACGTAAAGGGATTCATACTGCCTTAAGAAAGACAGGACTTCCTTCCTGTCGGGGGCTGTATCGTGAAGATACTTCCACTCCCTGGGCGAGAAATAATCCTGGGTATTGTTATTATCAATATAATCCATCAGGAAATTCTGGGCTTTTTCCAACCCCTGCTTTTTATCCAGCAGGCATTCCGAATAAATAGCAACGCCCATGATGGCCAAGGCCCTCTTGGCTGTCTCCTCCAGTGAGGGACAGGTTATCTGCGAAGCAGGCTCAACTGCAGGCAGCCATCCCGGTACATAGATGGCATTTCCGATAAGCGTCTGCATGGTGCGCATCCTGCGGTCCACCTGTTCCTGGGTGATTTCCTTTCCAGCCTTTAATTCCGGTTCCTGATAGGGAAGATAGCGGGTAAAGGCGCTTCCGCCCTTGTCGGACAGAATCAGCAGCTTTTCCCCATTTTCCCCGCAGCAGAACATGCTGTCCTCTTTCTCTTCCTGGTTCTGAATCAGGATGATTCCCTCCAGGTCGTTTAAGATGGACACGAACATGTCCTCGATCATGGTCTTCTTGTCCTCAATATCCTCTTCGTCTTCCACATCAAAGGCATATTCCACCAGCACAAAGCTTCTGGCCCGCCCAATCTGGTACAGCAGGTTGGTCTTGACATCCACCACCCCTGTTTTAACCTGGTAAAAATGGTCGCAGGTTCCCTCCACCTGTCTCTTTATGAACTCCTCCGCCTTCTCACCGGCAGACTCGCTGGCCACTGCCAGACGGATCTCTATGTCTCCATTGTGCAGTACCAGGGTATCTCCCATTCCCTCCGGGTCCAGGCCAAAGGTTGCACACAGAACTTGAATGATTTTTTCCTGTGAAGGGATATCTGAGAAAATGAAGGATTTGCCTTCATATCGCTTTGCTGGGGCTGATGTCGCATTCTCTGCCATTACAGGCTCCATATTCTGATTCTTATCATTTTCAAATGGTTCCATATATTTCTCCTTAATTCTTTCGTTGTCTGCAACATTTTGATTATACTATGTTTGGCGGAAAAACACAAATTAATCCTTGAATATGATTTTTCATCCCCCTCCCCCCCATTTTTTTCCAGGTCATATTGACTTATTTTTCCTGGCAATATATAATGTTTTATAGTGATATGTGACAACTCAATTCCAATAAAACCTCTGAATATTAAGTGAGGAGCTTTATGAAAATATGTAAGAAAAATATCTGGATCTTGCTTTTTCTCGCGCTATGCTTCCCTTGCCTGTCAGGTCTCCTACATAATTCCTTATACAAGCAGGAAAAAATAATACCTGCCCCGGAACCGGATGATACGTATGTCCGAATCGGTTTTTCCCAAACAGACTGCAGTAATCCATGGCGGGCAATACAGCTTATGAGTTTTAAGGAATCAGCAAAAGCACACGGATATCAGCTGATTTATTATGAACCGGAGGAGGATACCTCTGAATGGCAGCTAAAGAATCTCCGGCAACTGCTGATGGATCATCCTGATTATCTTGTCATATCACCGAAAGAGCTATCCGCGTTAAAGGATATCCTGTCGGAAGCCGAAGCCATGGGTGTGGGTGTCATCTTTGTGGATACAGACCATGTATCTGATCCTGATATACATTACCTTACCCGTATAAGCTCCAGTTACCCTTCCGAAGGCCGGCTTTCCGCCCGGATTCTGGCTGATTATTTTCAGGGAAGGAAAGCGCGTATCCTGGAGCTAACCGGTGAGCCGGATTTGGACTACACTCCTGTGCGTTCCCATGCATTCAGCCAGGCGCTTGCATGCTATCCGAATCTTACCCTGGTGTCTACAGTGGATGGCAGTTTCGACAGTGAGGCATCCATGAAAATAATGGAGCGCATTATAACTGACTCAGAAACTGATTTTGACGCGCTTTTCATTCATAGCGACGAGGCCGGGATCGGCGCCCTGCAGGCTTTAAAGCTGGCAGGCAAGGATGTGCACACAATACCTATTGTGTCCATCAACGGGAGCCAGGATGCACTAAAGGCTATCATAGCGGGGGAGTATCTGGCTACCATAACCAGCAGTCCCAACATAGGAACCGTGGTCATGTCCGCCATATCCCAGCACAGAGCTGGTTATGAACTGCCCCAATGGGTCATCATACCTAATAAGATATATGATCGTACCAATGCACTGGAAAACTATAATTACGCCTATTGATAATGGTACAAATGCAAATGAAACGATTACACATCAAATTCCGTACAAAATTAATCATAAGCCACCTGACGATTGCATCTATCCCCTTATGTATACTACTAACGGTATGTACCCTGTTCAGCGTCCGTGTACTGACACAGTTAAAGGTATCTCACATGGCCGAAATCAGTCACATACTAATCACGAATCTTAATACGATTTATGAGGATGTATGTAATTCATGCCAGGTTGTCGCAGACAATATGAGTATCCAGGGTTATCTGCAAAATGACTATTCCAGCCTTCCGGCATTGTATTCCGCCGACCTCACAGCCAGCCTGGAGCTGACTTCATTTGCAAAGCAGAACAAAAACCTCTCCGGTTTGTATGTCATTGGCTCAAATCAGCTGGAGTTGAAATCAACCAATATTTCCTTTCTGAAAAAAAACTTTTTAGATGAATCCTGGTTTCATCAGATTATAAATCAAAACGATATTGTAATATTCCCCCCTCACGAAAATTCTTATGTGGTTAAAACAGTAGATGAGTCCTATATCACTGTCGGACTTACTATTTACGATAAATCATCAGGTAAGAAATGCGGAGCTGTACTTGCCGACATTGACACTGAGATAATTTATAATTTATTGGATACTACTTCTGAAATAGCCGCTTTTCTCATTGTCGACAATGAGAATCAGGTTCTGCTGGAATCCAACCATTCCATCAATCCTGAGGATTCCATGGACTGGACACCATACTTGCATCATACTTCCGATGATGCAATCAATATACGCAACCGGCAGTACCGAATCTGGACTGACGAGATATTTGATGGTAAATGGAAACTAATATCCATCTCTGACGTCACTAGCATAAAAATGCAGTGGTTTGGCATTTTCATTCCCATTATTATTACGACAATCTGCATTATATTGCTCATTTTCTTAATTAGCTATTATTACTCCCGGCGTATGCTGGCCCCCCTGACGGAGCTAAGGGACTCCATGCGTGATATCCAGTCAGGCGATTTATGTGTGGAGGTCTCATCCCACAGGACAGATGAGATTGGCGAGCTCTGCAATGCGTTTAATGATATGGTCTATGAAATCAGAAGCCTGACGGATCGAGTGTATAAAAGCCAGGAACTATTACGGGAATCGCAGTTAAAGGCCCTTCAGTCTCAAATCAATCCTCACTTTCTCTATAATTCGCTTGATTCAGTCATATGGCTCATGCGTCTGAAGCGCCAGGATGAGGCTGTTACAATGCTTTCTGCCTTAAGTAAATTGTTCCGCATTGCACTCAGCAGAGGCAATGACTTAATCATGGTATCGGAAGAGATATCCCATGTTCAGAATTACCTTGTCATCCAGAGCACCCGGTATAAACAGAAACTGAATTATACGATTAGTTGTTCTGAACATGCCCGATCCTGCATTACACCCAAGCTTATCCTGCAGCCCCTGGTCGAAAACTGTATCTATCATGCCTATACACCGGAACAGAAACCAGTCATGGTGGATATCGGCGTTGAACTATGCGCTGAAACAGTGGTATTGCGCGTATCAGACGATGGCAGGGGTATGGATGAAAGCCATTTATATCAACTGAGACAATGCCTGGACCTTAACTCTTCTCATGATAACAGCCACGGTTACGGCCTTAAAAATATATATACCCGCCTTACTATGTATTTTGGTGATAACTGCAGTTTTAAAATTGAATCCGTACGTGGTAAAGGAACGACTGTGACCATCAGAATTCCAAAGATTACAGAAAAGGAAGATATTGAATCTTTTATGGGGTGACGCTATGTATAGTGTAGTATTATGCGATGATGATGAAATAATTCTGGAGGGCTTAAGCGAATTCATACAACAGGAAATACCGGATGTCTGTCTGGCTGCATCTGCCTCCAATGGGGCCTCCTGCAAGGCATCCCTGCGCGAAGTCAGACCGGATATCCTTATAACCGATATCCGGCTTCCTGACTGTCTGGGATTTGATTTGATCGAGTGTGCATACGAAGTTAACGAGAATACATCCATCATCATCATAAGCGGATACGATGATTTCAAGTATGCTCAAAAAGCCTTAAAATCAGGTGCCCTTGGATATATTTCCAAACCCATTGATTTGGATGAATTCACAGGCATATTGAATACCGCAAAAGAAAAGTGCAGCCAGAACAAAAAAAATGATTTGCTGAACAGGCGTATGTTCCTTTCGGATATACTGGATTTTAAACTTACCGATGCGGGCGAAATCAACGCAAAAGCACATTCACTGAATCTGGATCAGGACATTATCCATGCCATAGTTATCGCAGAGCTGGATACAGACAGCTTCCATTTTAAGCAATACGGCCTCCACAGGCAGCAGCAGGCATTTCAGGACTTCTCCAAAACAGCTGAACAGTATCCCTCAGACAGCTTTTTTCTCCTTCGACACACCATGCAGCAATATGTATTTCTGGTGCATGCTCCTGACAGGGATACACTGGAGCTGAAAATCCGTACTTATCATTCCATGGTTCAGGCTGGCCTGAAAGAATCTTCCACTTCAGCCGTAACCATAACTTACGGACGTTTCATATCCAGCCTGACTAACCTGCGTCAGTCCTATATGGAAGCACTTGCTGCCATGGACTACAAATTTATCATCGGAACCAGCGAGTGCATTTCCTATAAAGATATCCGCACGCTTGCCTCTCCATCTGTTTGCGAACCTCAGAATCCCGGCCTGCTGCAAATGGCGGATATCAGCATCAACTCCCGGGACCAGCTGGACGGACAGCTGTCCAAACTGTATCATGAGCTGATTTCATATGGCCCGGACTCGCGTTCCTATGCCCAGATCCTTCTGGAGCAGATGACTGTATCACTTTCAAAAGAAGTACAACAATACGATATTGCCTTAACCGATATATTTTCTTCCCCCATGACAGAGCTGGAAACCATGCTTCAGGCCGGCAGCCTCAATCTTATGTTGAACCAATTTCGTTCTTTCTATGAAACGGTTGCGGACTTTATAGAGCATCAACAGCACAACAGGTATGCCAAAACCATAAACAATGCTATTCGTTATATACAGGATAACCTCAGTAAGCCCGGTCTGAATGTGAATGATGTTGCGCGCCATATATATCTGAGCCCAGGTTATTTCAGCCTGATTTTCAAAAGACAGACGGGCGAGACTTTTTCTGACTATTTAATTCGGCTCAGGATTGATAAAGCCAGTGAGCTGATACGGCAGAGTAACCTGCGTTTTTTTGAGATAAGCACCATGGTTGGTTATGAAAATGTTTCCCATTTTAATGTGATTTTTAAAAAGTATACCGGACTTACCCCATCCCAATACCGCAAGCAGAATACATAACTATAAGAAGGGCTGTCCACCAATTATCGGTGAAACAGCCCTATTCTTAGATACATAATCTAAATTTGCTTGGCATAGGATGAATACTCCAGGCGGAAATTCTCGCTCTGATCCGGATACCGGTAACGCTTGATATCCTGATCCTTTGGATAGTCAAACCGGCCTGCACACCTCATGATTACAGTCTTTGATTCCGGACATATGTCTGCGCATATACTTTCAAACTGTCTTACAAGCATATCCGGATCCGCAGAGGAATTGGCCCAGTTTTCCCAGTGGTCCGGTATAAGCACTTTGGCTTTCAATGCTTTGCCCAGCCTTGCCCCATCGTACGGCGTCATTTTGTCAAAGGCCCCCGGTGCATTATAACCTATATCAAACACAGCCACATCTATATCGTACTTCTTTCCAATGGCAACGTACGCATCATTAAACCATGTGTCTCCCAGAAACAGTATATTGCCTGCGGATGTTTTAAAAAGGAACGAGCAGGCCACCTGGTTATATGGCTGTGCTTCTCCGTCTCCTGTTTTTGTGGCGCAGTCATCATAATTGGGCAGGAATACAATTTCTGCTCCCGGCATATGAATGCTCTCCCCCACATGCGCCTCTGCGATTCGCTCATCAGGCACTTCAAATTCATGGAGACGCTTAACTGTTTCCGGCGGAGCAACATATTTGGCGTCTGTAGTCTGCATGGTACCTTTTATAGTATAAAAATCGCAGTGATCATTATGTACATGGGTACAAAAAACACCGTCAACCTTGTTAAATGAAAACGGATCAATGACCTGGGGATTCAGCCGCAGCCAGTTCATACTGGGCGCCCCATTCTGTTTACACACTCCGCAGTAGTCAATTGTGGTATAATGCGAAGGACCGCACCACTGGTCGATAAGGAATATGCCGCCTGCATCTGTCTTGAGGACCCAGGACGGACCTCCGCACCACCAAAGGCTGACCTGTCCCTTAGGCACCTGGTAATTCTCTATCTCTTGATTGAGGAATGTGCCCCACTCCGGAAATGATTCCAAAATCCACTGTTCCCGTGTAATCTCCCTGTTGGTTCTGATATAAACACCTGATAATAAACCTCTTCCGTCTGTTTTTTCTATACTCATATCTGTTCCTTTCTGCCTCTCCGGCCTGATTCATATTTTATTTAACCGTTATATGCCTGATATACGGTGCATCTGTCACTCTGGCGGTTTGCTGCACATACATAATCACACCCATTTACATGTGCTACTGTGATGTTTGCAGGGCCTGTCCCCCTGTCTATGAGGTTCGCCTTATATTCCCCATCCTCCGGCGAAACCAGGTATGACTCCATTTTGCCTCCCCTGTAGCCCACGATAAAACCCGGACGTCCGTTAAGCATACCTCCCCAGATTGCATGTCCAAATTCATGCTTCCCCGGCAGCTCATATATTACGTTCCAAGTCTCCCCTGCCCTCTTATATATCTGAAATCTGTCCCCATGAAATGGTGAGATGACTCCCATTTCCCACTGTCCATCCCCGTCTGCGTCCACTATAACCGCATCACTGGCCGGTGTATCAATATAACTTTGCTTTTTCCACAGACCGCTGGCTCCTTCAGAAGGTTGCAGAAGAAATACACCGCATCTGCCTGATACCAGCACACCTGGCACTCCGTCTTTCTCTACTCTGGTCAGTCCATGATTCTGGAATATTCCATCACAGATCACATGAAATCCTGTTATGGTCCGGCTGGTATAATCTATTCGGCCGGCATAGATGCTTCCCGGCGACTCCCAGTCCTCCTGAAACCGTTTTGTACCGCACAGAGAGGCCGCTATCAGTACGTCTTCCCCTTTATAATGAATCACTTCAATTCGATGGACAAATGGTAATTTCTGCACTTCTTTATATTGATACCCCTCATCTGTTTTCCACCCCCATGTGATGACTGCTTTTTCAGACTGAAACACCGGAAAAAATCTCTGTATTGCCAGAAACTCCGCATCTTTACCGGGCAATGGAATAACATTCATGCATCCGCCTGGTGACTCAGAAAGAACACAGGTCTGAAAACTGGACAAATCCAAACTGATTATTTTACCGTCTCCCTCCTTCTCGGAGGCAAAAACCGCTTTTTGCGTTCCATTCTCCACCAATCTTCCGGCCGCATAGCAGCCCGGTAACTTCATGTCAAACACAGTTTTAAACTCCACTTTAACGCTCCTTCTCCTTTGCATAAAGCACAATTAATAAAATGAGGATTACTCCCTGAATCACTTGTCTCAGAGACTCCTGTACATTCAGTACAGTGAGGAAGTCTGTCAGTATCACCATAAGCAGGACACCTGCTATGGTACCGAAATAACCTCCTTTACCGCCCTTCACCGAGGTGCCGCCAATAATGACAGCCGCAACATTGTTGGGATGATATGTATCTCCTACCTCCAAATAAGTGGTACCTGTATAACCCACCAGCAGAAAGCCTACCAATGCATATATTACGGCTGCTATGATAAAAATGGCTGCCTTAGTCATCTTCACGTTAATACCGGAGAACTTGGCGGCAACAGGATTCGCACCTACTGCATATACATTACGGCCAAATTTTGTGTATCTCATAAACAGGATAAATCCTACTGCTGCGACTAACCATAATACAGCCGTTCCTGAAAATACACCAACCATGTTGGATGAAGCCATCCGCGTCAGCACGGGCGACGTACTTCCCTTTGGAGCACCTCCTGTATATACCATGGCAAACCCTTCTACAATAGAACTCATGCCCAATGTCATGATAAATGCAGGTATGTTTAATTTACTGACCCCAAACGAGATACAGATTCCCACTGCCAGCCCCGCCACAATTACAATCAGAAGCGCCTTTAAAATATTGGCATCCTTTCCCATCAATACTTGTGCTCCCAGTATATTGCCCAGTGTTATGACTGCTGCCACAGACATATCTATGCTGCCAGTCAGCATGACCAGATTTTGACCGATACATACCAATCCAAGGAAGGAGGCTATGCGCAGCATACTGGCAACATGTGTTATCTTTAAATAGCCCGGAGACATTATACTGGCCAGAATCAGTACCGATATCAGTACAATGTAAATCAGATACTGGGGCTGAAATAGAATATTCAGCCAATTTCTTTTATTGCTATCCATCCCTCTTATTCCTTCCATATCTCATTTCCTCCTGGTTTAATCCGATGCATTCTTCACTGAACTGATAGCCAGTGCAAAGATTAGGATAAAACCTTCTATCAGGAATTGATAATAGGAAGATACCCCATTGAGATTCAGCATATTGCTAATCATGGATAATATAAAAACGCCCATTACCGTACCAATGATATCTCCCCTTGCCCCAATCAGAGAAGTCCCTCCAATGACAGAAGCGGCCACCGCATTAAGTGAATAATTCCCCCCAATCGCAGGGTCGCCTGAGTTAATATAGGCTGCCAGAAAAATGCCCCCCAGGGACGCAAACATACCGGAAATTGCGTATGTCTTTATCTTGACCCACTTTACATTGATACCTGTGGAATAGGCGGATTCCTCGTTTCCCCCCACGGCTCTCAATTGTCTGCCAAATGAAGTACTGTTGGTCAATAATCTGGCTGCAATCATTAGAATTAGTATGATTAATAAGACCAGTGGTATATTGAACCAGGTTTTTCTCATTAAACTTCCAAATCCGCTGTGCACGCTTCCTGACGGCATAGGCATCACATAGAGTGCCATACCTGAATACACCACGGTCATGGCTATGGTCACTATCATAGGAGCAAGCCGGAACTGGGCAATGATAAAACCGTTCAATGCTCCGCATGCCATGCCTGCCGCAGCTGCGCCAAGGACCGCCAGTACCCATCCGGTGGGAGACTCGGGTTTCATCAGGGATACACAGACCACATTTGCCAATGAAACCACTGCTCCCAGAGAAACATCAATTCCTCTCGTAAGCAGAACCATGGTCTGCCCATAGGCTACCATCATCAGCGGAAATGCAGCAAAAACAATACTTTTAAAATTCCTCCATGTCCAAAACCGGTCACTTGACATACAGTTAAAGCAGATGAACAGCAACAGGAAAGCCGCTGCAAACAATACACGTGAATAGCGATAGAGGAAATCTTTATTTTTTAAAATTCCTAATTTATGCCCCATTTATATTCCCCCTCGTCCATCAAAAGACAGACCCATAGCACAACGCATGATTTTCTCTTCCTCTATCTCTTCTCCTTGTAGTTGTGCGGATATGGATCCCTCATACATGACCAGGACCCTGTCACTCATGCCGATTATCTCCATCATATCGCTGGAACAAAGAATGACTCCTATTCCCTGATTTGCCAGGTCTCTCATAATCTTGTAAAAATCGCTTTTGGCCTCCACATCAATTCCTCTTGTGGGATCGTTAAACAAAATAATCCTGGGAACAATGGCCAGTTCCTTGCCCAAAACCACCTTCTGCTGGTTTCCGCCGCTGAGACTATAGACAGGGTCGCCCAGCCGATAGGCTTTTATGTTCAATGTTTCCTTCATCTCCCGGGCAAACTGCTTTTCCTTTTTGAGGTTTAAAAATCCCATTCTCATCCGCTTTTTCAGGGAGCAGACAGCCAGGTTATGCTGAATCGGCAGAATAAGCATAAGACCTTCACGTTTTCTGTCGCCCGGTACCAGAGCAATCCCCTCACGTATAGCCTGTCCTGCATTTCTTATCTTTTTGACCTTACCCATTATTTCCAGGCTGCCTTGTTTTAACGGATAAAGTCCGCTCAAAGCATTTAAAAGTTCCGTCTGTCCGTGTCCCTGCAAGCCTGCAATTCCTAATACCTCGCCTTTTCTGAGACAGAAGGATATATCCTGCAGTCTGCTGCCTTTTATGTGTTCTGCCCTGAATATAACCTCATCACCAATTGCCCCTGCTTTTTGCGGAAATACATTTTGCAGCGGCCTTCCCACCATCATGCGAATCAATTCATCCTTATCAATCTCTTTCATCTTTCTGGTGCCTATAAATTCCCCATCCTTGAAAACAGTAACATCGTCCCCTATTTCAAATATTTCCTCCATGCGGTGAGATATAAACAATATTGTTTTTCCCTTTTCCACCAGATTCCGAATGATCTGAAACAATTTTTCGACCTCCTGGGTAGCAAGGGATGAGGTGGGCTCATCTAAAATAATTAAATCCGGAGATTTTAAAAGGACCTTCAGTATTTCTGCCATCTGTTGTTCTGCTACAGATAATCTTCCAGCTATTGCTTTTGGATCTATATTGATTCCATATTCTTCCATCAACGCCCTGACTCTGTTGGTGATGGATTTTCGATCTATCAGGCCATGTTTATGGGGTTCCACATTCAGAAACAAATTTTCCTCCACAGTCAGTTCACCAATCAATGTCAGCTCCTGAAACACCATGGCAATCCCCAGCTCCTGTGCATGCAGCGGACTATGTATGGATACTTGTTTTCCATTTAGAAATATTTCTCCTTTATCAGCCTGATGGATACCGGCTATCACCTTTAAAAGTGTGCTTTTTCCTGCACCGTTTTCCCCTGCCAGCACATGAACGGTTCCACGTGCGCAGGAAAAATGCACATCCTTAAGAGCCTGATTCCCACCAAAGGCTTTGCTGATATGATTCATTTCCAACATTATTTCATTCATCATGTCTTCAGCCTTTCGTCTTTAAAGCCCTAATCTTCTCCATAAAGCTCCTGAAGTTTTTCTTCCGAGAGTATAGATGGCGCCCAGTAATTATCAGACAGGTCTGTCCTTACCACATCCTTTAGTGTCTCATCTGTCACTGTTTCAATTTCAAACACATTTTCCTTCTTATATTCTCCTCCGGTAATGGCTGTAAGTCCTAAATCCAATGCCTGCGCTCCACTGGTATTTGGTGATATGGGGCACACACTTGTAAAACCTTCCGATTGTCTCTCATTCCACATCTTGAGAAATCCATTATTGGCCTCACCTGTAATTGGCACCAGCTCTAATCCTGCTGCCTCATATGCATCCACACACGCCCTGCTCATGGCTCCGCCAAGAGATAGAATTCCATCAATGTCATTGTACACAGAAATTATGCTCTCTATGGCTGCCTTTGCAGTTGCATAGTCGTAATCACAATAGGAAAGTGCCGCCACCTCAATATCCGGATATTCCGCAAACACTTCATTCACACCATTGACACGCTGCTCCGCATTCTTTGAGCCAGCCTGTCCGGCCAATACCACAACCTTTCCCTTTCCTCCAATCTTATCAGCCAGCCATCTTGCATCCACTCTGCCAAACTCCGTATTATCCAGTACAAGAGATGCCGTCACATTGTCCGTATCCACCCCTGCGTCAAATGAAATTAAAGTTATCCCCTCTTCCATGGCCTCGTCCACTACCGGCACCAGGGCGGTAGGCGACGCTGCTGTTAAGCAGATAATATCCACTCCCATGGTAATAAGATCTTCCATATCGCTGATTTGCTGTGCTGTATCCCCATCTGAATTAGTGATATAGTATTCTTTAATCAAGCCAAGTTCCTTATACTCTTCCGCTACCTGACGGAAGGTCTCAACCATCTGAACCCTCCATGTATTGCCCAATGAGAAATTACAAAGAGCTACTGTATATCCGCCTTCCGGCATGTGTGATACATCAAACCCTGCAATTGTCTTCTCTATGGTCTCCTGACTCTGTGTCTCTTCCTTTTTTTCTTCCGATGTTTCTGTCTCTGTCTTCTGTGTTGTCTCCCCTGCTACTGTTGTGTCTGTAGCTGTATTCCCTTTACATCCCGCCAGACTTACCACTAATGC
>OGSS01001281.1_pt1 | contig 17152 bp, 17 predicted proteins | sample 1553591 | NCBI WGS metagenome assembly OGSS01 (sample SAMEA2580061, study PRJEB22360) | human gut metagenome | biome: human gut; feature: human-associated habitat; material: faeces | place: Denmark | collected 2008/2010
TTCCATATCTGGAAACCTGTCTAAAGAGTACGTCACCGACGCTATCCGTCATGCACCCGGTCTGGGGCATGGCTGCGGTCCGCTCAACCATTTTTGCCGTATTTTTTCAGAGGAGTGAAAGACAATGAAAAAGAATTCTATCCGTAAACTGACCATTGCAGGCGTTCTCGTTGCAGTTGCAGTCGTTGGCAGCCTGTTTTCCATACCGGTGCTTGGCGCGAAGTGCTCGCCGGTGCAGCATATGGTAAATGTGCTCGGCGCCGTTCTGCTGGGCCCGTGGTACGCGCTCGGCATGGGCTTTGCAGCGGCACTGATTCGCAATGTGTTCGGCTTGGGAAGTCTGCTGGCGTTTCCTGGCTCGATGATCGGTGCGCTGCTGTGCGGTCTGGCCTACAAGGCCTGCCCGAAGCTGCCGGTCGCTTACGTTGGTGAGGTATTCGGCACCGGCATTCTCGGCGGTCTGGCTTCCTACCCGATTGCCGCATTCGTGATGGGCAATACCAAGGCAGCTCTGTTCACCTTTGTGCCGTCCTTCCTCGTGTCCACTGCGGTAGGTGCGGCGATTTCGGTTCTGGTGCTGAGCGCCCTCAAGCGCACGCATGTTCTCAGCGCACTGGAAGGTGCTAAGCGGTGATCGACACTATTAAAGCCGTTCTCGAAAACACGCAGAACTGCACACCGATGGTGCATTCCATCACTAATAATGTTACTATCAACGACTGTGCGAATATCATCCTTGCGGCAGGCGGCACGGCCATTATGGCGCAGGATGAGCGTGAGGTCGAGGAGATTACCTCGCACGCACAGGCACTTGTAATCAACATGGGCGCTGTCCGTGCACAGGAGGCCATGCTGCGTGCAGCCAAGATTGCAAAGCGCAACGGGCGTCCGGTCGTGCTCGATCCGGTAGCCGCCGGTGCCAGCACGCTCCGGCGTGAAATGTGTTCCCGCCTGTTGAGCGAAAATCTTGTTTCGGTCATTCGCGGCAATGCATCCGAGGTGCGGGCGCTCGCCGCAGGAGCCGAGCAGGAGACCGGCGTGGAAGCCAGTGCGCTCGACAGCGTGACCGAGGACAATTTACAGGAATCCGCAGCGTGGCTGCGGTCGTTCAGCCGCCGGACCGGAGCTGTCGTCATGCTCACCGGCGCGATGGATGTAATTACCGATGGAACCCGTACCGCAGTGGTACGCGGCGGCAGTGCATATCTGCGGCGGATCACCGGCGCAGGCTGTATGCTCACCTCACTGACCGGCGTGTACTGCGGTGCGAATCCAGATATATTGTTAGAAGCCGCAGTCACGGCATCGGAGGTGATGAAGCATTGCGGAGAAACAGCCGAGGCGCGTGTGCGTAAAGAGATGGAGGGCACCGCTTCCTTTCGTACGCGCCTGATCGACGCAGTAAGTCTGCTGAACGCGGACGAGCTGACGACGAACCTCTGTTTGCAGATTCTGTAAGCAGAAAAATGCTGCCGGCAGAATTTTGCCGTCAGTCTTAGGAAAATCATCAACATACTTTCATTGGGGGTACCACCTTGAACAACAAAACAACCGAAAGACTGCTTGCCGCAACGCAGGACATCTGGGAAGGCTATCTGAACCATCCGTTTGTCCACGGTATTGCCGACGGCAGCCTCGACATTCAAAAATTTCGTTTTTATCTTCTGCAGGATTATGTTTACCTGTTTGATTACGCAAAGGTATTCGCACAGGGCGTTGTCAAGTCCCGCGATCCCGAGATCATGCGCGTATTTGCTGGTTATGTAGCAAGCATCCTCGGCGGCGAGATGAATATTCACCGCAGCTACATGAGCCGTCTCGGCATCACCGAGGAGGACGCAGAGCGCGTCAAGCCGTCGCTGAATAACGAGTCTTACACATCCTACATGCGCGCTGTTGCAGCCGAGGAAGGTCCGGCAGAGATCATGGCGGCTGTGCTTTCGTGTGCACTCAGCTATGAATACATCGCCAAGTGGATCGTCGCCAACTACCCGAACGCCGATCAGCATGAGTTCTACGGTGAATGGGTGCAGGGCTACGCATCCGAGGACTACGCGGCAGAAAACCGCAAGCTGGTCGCTTATATGGAGCGCCTGAGTGAGGGCTATACCGAGTCGCAGCTTGCGCGTCTGATCGATATTTTCGTCGCGTGCTCGCGCTACGAGAGCATGTTCTGGGACATGGCCTGGAACGAGGCGATGTAAGCTATGCTGGAGTTTCAGAGCGTCGTTTTTCAGTACGACAGTGAGGATTTTAACATCATTGACGGTCTGTCCTTCCATCTTGAGAAGGGAGAATTTGTGTCGGTCATCGGGCCGTCCGGCTGCGGCAAATCCACGATTTTCCGCCTGACCAACCAGCTTCTGCCGCGCAAGAGCGGTGAAATTCTGGTGGACGGCAAGAGCATCGACGGACGGCGCGGCTACTGCGGCTACATGCCGCAGCGCGATCTGCTGTTTCCGTGGCGCACGGTGAACGAAAACCTGCGTCTGCCGATGGAGATTCGCGGTGGCATTTCCCGTGCGGAGATGGACAAGCGTGTAGCGGAAACGCTCGAGCACGTCGGTTTGGCTGGCTGGGGCGACAAGCGCCCGGAGGAGCTTTCCGGCGGCATGCGTCAGCGTGCGGCATTCGCGCGTACGCTGCTGACCGGCTCGGAACTGCTGCTGCTCGATGAACCTTTTTCCGCGCTCGACTTTCTCACGCGCATCACTATGCAGGAGTGGCTGCTCGATCAGTGGGAGCAGGACAGCAAGACCGTCCTGTTCATCACTCACGATGTAGAGGAGGCTATTTTCCTGTCCGGCCGTGTTCTGGTCGTGGAGGATACGCCGATCCTAAAGCTGCACTCGTTTGAGGTGCCTGCACCGTATCCGCGCACGCGTGCGTGCCTGACCGACCCGAAAATGCTTGAGTTGAGAGAAAATCTGATTTCTCTGCTCAGAAAAGAGGTGCAGGCATGAAAAAGAATGCAAATCTGCCCGCACTGATCTTCATGTTTGCGCTGCTCATCGTCTGGCAGTGCATAGCCATGGGCATGAATGCGGCCTACATTCTGCCGTCGCCGACACAGGTGCTTGTGCGCCTGTGGGAGCTGCGCAAACCGCTGTTCACCGCACATCTGCCGGCCACCATGCTGTGTACCGGAGTCGGCCTTGCGATCTCGATCGCGCTCGGTCTGCTGCTCGCCATCGTAATGGACGCGAGTCCGTCGGCGGAGAAAATGCTGTACCCGCTCATCGTCGCTTCACAGACCATTCCGACAACCGCACTTGCGCCGCTGTTTGTGCTCTGGTTCGGCTACACGATCTGGAGCAAGGTGCTCGTCACCGTGCTCATCACGTTCTTCCCGATCGCAATGACCGTGTTTGACGGCTTCCGCTCGGCGAAGACCGATATGGTCGATATGCTCAAGACCTTCGGCGCAGGCAAGAAGGAAATTTTCCTCAAGCTGAAGATTCCGGCAGCGCTGCCGTACTTTTTCTCGGCGCTCAAAATGGCGATCCCGATGTCGATCATCGGAGCTGCGATCGGCGAGTGGCTGGGCGCACAGGCCGGTCTCGGCTATTTCAGCCGCCGCATGATGACGCAGCTGGACGGCGCTGGCGTGTTTGCACCGATCGTACTGCTGAGCGTGGTTGCGATGATTGCAGTAGGCATTGTAAGCTGGTTGGAAAAGAAAATTATCACCTGGCGCAGCAGCTTATAAACCTGATAACACAATTTTAAGAAAAACGAAATTTTTGTTCTAACATAAGGAGAAAATCATATATGAAAAAGCGTATTCTTGCACTTCTGGCAGCAGGCACCATGCTGCTGACCGGCTGCGGCGCACAGAACGCCGCACAGTCTGATGCGGCAAACAGCGGCAGCGATGACCTGCAGCACCTGACCGTTGTGCTCGACTGGTATCCGAATGCTCTGCACGCATTTCTGTACGAAGCGCAGGAGAAGGGTTACTTCGCCGAGGAAGGTCTGGATGTGGATATCCAGTCTCCGGCAGGCGTAAACGATGCCATGAGCATGGTAGCCGCCGGCAAGGCAGACATTGGTCTGTATTATCAGCAGGATGTCATTCAGGCTCGTGCTGAGCAGGATGTGCCGATCAAGTCCATCGGTGCGGTGGTTCAGGGTCCGCTGAACATCATCCTGTCGCTCAAGGACAAGAACATCACTACGCCGAAGGATCTGGAGGGCAAGACTGTCGGCTACGCGGGCACCGAGCTTTCCGAGGCACTGGTCCGCAGCATCATGCAGTCCAACGGTGCCGATCCGAACAGCGTGAACATGGTTGACGTTGGTTTCGACCTGATGAGCTCGATGACCACCGGCAACGTCGATGCAACCATCGGCTGTCTGGTCAACCACGAGGTACCGCAGATGGAGAAGGAAGGCTTCGAGGTCAATTACTTCTTCCCGGATGATTACGGTGTGCCGAAGTATTACGAAGGTATTTTCCTCGCAAGCGATGATATGATTGCGAACAATTCCGATACGCTGAAGGGCTTCCTGCGCGCTTGCAGCAAGGGCTTTGAGGACTTTAAGAGCAACACCGACGATGTTCTGCAGGTTCTGCTCGACAATCAGGATGAGGCAAACTTTGCACTCGACCCGGATGTAGAGAAGAAGTCCTGTGAGACGCTGCTGCCGCTCATGGAGACCGAGGACGCGAAGTTCCTCTCTCAGACCGAGCAGTGCTGGCAGGAAAATATTGACTGGATGTACGATCAGGGCCTGATTGCAGAGAAGCCGGATGTTTCCGACGTTATGGTAAACCTCGACTTCTAAAAATACGCATATAGAACAGGGGACAGAGCATTGGCTCTGTCCCTTTTGTGTTATCCGTCCAGCTTGTCGATCATCTCGCGCATTGTGTTCGCGGAACGCTGCAGCTGTGCCAGTTCTTCCTCGGAGAGCGGAATATCCAGCACGGCTTCCGCGCCGTTTCGTCCGACGATGGTCGGCACACCCAGACAAATACCGTCCACGCCGTAGTGTCCGTAAATCATCGAAGTGACCGGCAGCACGGAATGTTCATTGCGTACAATGGCCTCCGCGATGCGCCGCACCGCCATGCCAATACCGTAATAGGTTGCGCCTTTGCTGTTGATAATCTGATACGCTGCATCGCGCACATGCTCGTAAATGCGGGAAAGCTCATCTGCCGGCTTGGTGATGCCGGCAATGCGGCAGTAATCGTCCAGATCGGCACCGGAGATGTTAGCGCTCGACCATACCGCCAGCTCGCTGTCGCCGTGCTCGCCAATGATGAACGCATGCACGTTGCGGCTGTCCACGCCAAGCCGCTGTCCGAGCAGATACTTGAGCCGCGCGGTATCCAGCACGGTACCGGAACCGAGTACACGTCCGGCAGGGAAACCGCTCAGCTGCTGCGCCAGACAGGTCAGCACATCGACCGGATTGGACACAACCAGCAGAATCGCCTTACGATTGACTGCCGTAAGCTGTGCTATGACGGAGGACAGGATGCCTTTATTTCGTCCGAGCAGCTCCAAACGGCTTTCGCCGGGCTTCTGGTTTGCGCCTGCCGCAATGATGATAAGACCACATTCGGCGAGGTCAGCATAGTCTCCGGCCATGACGCGGCACGGCTTGCTGAACGCCACACCATGATTGATATCCGCAGCTTCACCGATAGCCTTGTCGCGGTTCATATCCACGAGTACCAGATCGGAGAACAGTCCGGAAACCGCCAATGTGTATGCGCAGGTCGCGCCGACAAAGCCTACGCCGATCACGCCGCATTTTTGAATATTCGTCATATTGGATACACTCCTTCTGCGAGTAGTATATCCGTTTTGTTGTTGGAAAACACATGGCTTTGTGCTATACTTATACTGTATTTTTATAGGCAATATCAGTTCAGGAGGATAGGACTATGAATAAATGGTTACGCGCTGTCTGCGTCGGCGCGGCTACCGCTACCATGCTGACCGCTTCGGCCTTTGCGGCAAATTATACGAATTGTGCAGATTCACTGCACGAAATGGGGCTGTTTCAGGGCACGCAGAACGGCTACGCTCTCGACCGCACGCCGACCAGAGCGGAAGCGGCTGTCATGCTGGTGCGTCTGCTCGGCAAGGAGGCTGAGGCCAAGGCGCTGACGTATACTGCACCGTTTACCGATCTCAAGGGATGGGAAAAGCCGTATGTGCAGTATCTGTACAGCAACGGTCTGGCGAATGGCACGAACCGGACGACCTTCAATCCGACCGGCAAGTGCACCGCGCAGATGTACGCGGTGTTCCTGCTGCGTGCGCTCGGCTACTCGGATACGGCGGATTTCAGCTATGCGAACGCGATAGAGACTGCTCGTGAGCAGGGTATTTACGACACCGGTATCATCAACGTACAGAATTTCCTGCGCGACGATGCTGCAGCGGCAAGCTACACGGTGCTGTCCGTTTCGCCGAAGAACAGTGAAGGCACGCTGCTCGATCAGCTTGTCAGCGAAAACGCGATAACCGAAGCGGACGCGAAATCGTATCAGAATCTGTTTTCGACCTACGCGCAGTACCGCGAGGCAACCGCCGGTATGGATGCTCTGCTGCATTACTCGGTCAACAGCGAGTTCGCGTCTCCGGCGGCTGTAACCCATGACGGCAGGACGGTCATGCAGGTGCAGACGAGCGAGACCACCGTGTTCGACCGCGAGAAGAATGAACTGCTCACCGACCGCAAAATGACGCTTTCCGCGCCGAATACATCGGATAAGCAGCTGCTGACGCAGAGTTATCTGTCGGACGGTGCGCTGTATCACAAATTGAACGGCTCATGGTCGGCAGAGCTGGTGACTGCCGCTGAGCAGGAGGGCCTTGCTGCGATGTATGGCCGTGTACCGTTGGTGTGTGTCGATTCGCTGAGTCAGCGTGCAGGCAGCTGGACCATTATCTGTGCCGATACGCCGAACGCGTACACCGAACTGCTCTGGTCGGTCGAAAGTGCAATGGGCGATTTAGATGAAGCCGTCCGGCTGCAGCCGACCACTGTAACGCAGTCGGTCAGCGGCGGTACGATTCGCAGGCAGAGTGTTTCCGCAGCCTTCACGCTGGACGGCATGACGGCAGAGCCTGTTATCATCAGCACACTGGACAAAACCGGTGCAGATGCTGTGCTGAACGCGCCCAAGTAAACGCATAAGTTCCGCCTTTTTCGCATATTTGTGTGATACGGAGGTGCGGAGATGGAGAGACGGCTGAAATGCGGCGTTTGCGCCGCGGCGGCACTGGCACTGGTGCTGTGCTTTGGCATGGAGCAGAAAACCCGTGCAATGCAGACGGCAGGGAACGCTCAAACCACGCTCGTCATTGATGCCGGACACGGCGGCTTCGACGGCGGCGCGGTCGGCGCGGATGGAACCGCCGAGCAAGATATCAATTTGAGCATTGCAAAACGGGTGCAAGTGCTGGCGAATTTCTTCGGTGTGCCGACTGCTATGACGCGGCCGGATGAAAATGCACTTGATTACAATCCTTCCCGCACGGTGCGAGAGAACAAAATCGCAGATATCAAGGCACGGGAAAAGCTGGTAAACAGCATTCCGTCACCGGTGTTTCTGAGCATTCACCTGAATAAATTCAGTGACGCACAATACCATGGTGCACAGGTGTTTTACTCGACAGGGAATGTGCAGGGCAAGCCGCTGGCCGAGCAGATACAGCAGTGCCTGATTGACGGCTGCGACCCATTGAATCATCGCAAGGCTAAACAGGCAGACAGCGCCATCTATCTGATGAAAAAGCTGGACTGTCCGGCGGTTATCATCGAATGCGGCTTTCTGTCCAATCCGGCTGAAGCAGCGCGGCTGCGGGACGAAGCCTATCACAAACAACTTGCTGCCGCCGTGATCTGCGGATATTTACGCAGCCAGAGCGGAATGTAACGGAGGAAATATGAAGCAAAAGACAGTTTTTCTGTGCGGTGACTGCGGATATGAGAGTCCAAAATGGTACGGCAAATGTCCGTCCTGCGGCGCATGGAACACCATGAGCGAATTCAAGGAGAAGCCGGTTTCGGCGGCACGCGGCACGAATACATTTCAGCGCGGCGAATCGCGGCCGACTCTGCTCAAGGATATTGATACCGGAGACGAAAGCCGGTTCCATTCTGGAATCGGTGAACTCGACCGCGTTCTCGGCGGCGGCGCTGTACACGGCTCGTTTGTGCTGGTCGGCGGTGAGCCGGGCATCGGCAAATCCACACTGCTGCTGCAAATGTGTCAGGAAATGTGCAAAAATGCCCGTGTGCTCTATGTTTCGGGCGAGGAATCGCTCAAGCAGATCAAAATTCGTGCGGCACGCCTGCACATTTCTTCACCCGAGCTGTACATTCTTGCCGAGACCGACATGGAGCAGATCATCAACGAAACCGAGCTGCTCGAGCCGGATATTCTAATCGTGGACTCTATCCAGACGGTCTATAAGCGCGATTTAACTGCCGCTCCCGGCGGTACGACCCAGATCAAGGAATGCGCGATGAGCCTGATGCAGTATGCGAAGAATCGCAACGTGACGATTTTTATTGTTGGTCATGTCAACAAAGAGGGTACGCTGGCAGGCCCAAAAATCCTTGAGCACATGGTGGACTGCGTGCTGTATTTCGAGGGGGAATCCGCAGGTTCGTTCCGCTGTCTGCGTGCGGCGAAAAACCGCTACGGCTCAACCAATGAAATCGGCGTGTTTGAAATGAGCGATCACGGTTTGCTCGAGGTGCAGAATCCGTCTGCGGCTATGCTGGCCGGTCATCCGCAGGGTGCGTCCGGCAACTGCATTGCCTGTGTGATGGAGGGTAGCCGTCCTCTGCTCGCCGAGGTGCAGGCGCTTGCTGCGAAAACGCAGTTTGGTGTGCCGCGCCGCACCGCTGCCGGCGTGGACTACAACCGCATGGTGCTGCTGCTCGCCATTCTGGAAAAACGCTGCGGGCTGTTTCTGTCGTCGAGCGATGTGTACGTCAACGTTGTCGGCGGCATGCGGCTGGACGAGCCTGCTGTGGATTTGCCGATGGTGCTGGCAATCGCATCCAGCTTTCGGGACAAGCCGCTGCCGGAAGGCGTCATGAGCTTCGGCGAGGTCGGCCTGACCGGCGAGCTGCGTGCGGTGTCCAATCCGGGACAGCGTATCAATGAGGCATACCGCCTTGGTTTCCACACCTGTATCATGCCTATGCAGGATGTAGACGAGGACCTGCTGCAGAAAATGAATATCGTGCGTGCGAAAACCGTCGGTGACGCGATTCGTGCCGTATTGTAAGCATAATTTTCACCTCCTCTCCGCAGACTAAACTCAGTTTGCGTCAGGGGAGGTTTTGCATTTGGAGAATAAGATCCGCGCGGTGCTGCTTACGACGGCAGGTGTGCTGACGGCAATGCTGTTCTGGTCGTGGAAACACCGTCCGCCGGAGGCGGTTTTGGTACGCACAGCGGCCGCCGAAACGCAGGATGTCTACAATAGTGTGACGATTTTCGGTACGGTCGAGTCCTCAGAGAGCACAGCGGTTTGTCCTGCGAAAAATGGTGTAGTAAGTGCAGTGTATGCCGCAACAGGCGACACCGTGCAGAAGGGTGATATTCTGTGCACGCTGACGGACATCGGCAGATCGCAAACAGCTGCGGATTACTGGCAGACCGCACAGAGCGTGTTTGCAATTTCCGGCACGGTGAACACTGTCACCGCCGAGGACGCTCACGCGCTGTATGCGCCGATGGACGGTACTGTGCTGACCGTTCCGCAGGCGGGCGAGAGTGTATTGGTCGATATGCCGTGCATACAAATTGCGAATTCGGATAAGCTGCGCGTGCGTGCGCAGTCTCCCGAGCTATATGTAGGAGAGCTTGCTGTCGGGCAGCGCGCTAACATCACATTTTCAGCAGTGGACGGCACCTTTCACGCCGAATTAACCGCAATTGCTCCTGCGGCGGTGAAAACCTTTAGTCTGACAAACGAAGATGCCGAAGCAACCGTTGAGGTGCTGCTTGATTTGAACGGCTCAACCGAAAATCTGCGCCCCGGCTATTCCGCGACCGTTAAGGTATTCACAGACCATCGAGACGATGCTACGGTTGTACCATATGAAGCAATTTGCCAGCGCGGAGAACAAGAGTTTGTATTCTGCGTGCAGGACGGCCATGCCGTGCAGTGCGCGGTACAGACCGGCTATCTGCTCGAGGATACGGTTGAAATTATAGACGGCTTGCCGACAGGTGTATCGGTCATTCTGTCGCCGCCCGATGAATTGACTGACGGTGATCCGGTGGAGGTACAGACATGAGACTGCGGGATATTCTGTCACTGGCGGCACATAATCTGCGGGAAAGTCCGCTGCGGACGGCACTTTGCGCGCTTTCTGTTGCGGTTGGAAGCGGTGCACTGCTGCTTATCCTTTCCATTGGTCTGTATGGGCGAAAACAGGTGGACGTCGGTTTGCAGACACTCGGCGTCAGCGGTTTATCGGTGTACACGGAAAGCGGACACGCGGGAACGATACTCTCGGCAGCACTGGCGGATGAGATAGAGCAGGATGTGGACGGCATTCGCACGCTGATGCCGATCAAGGCGCAGAGCGGCACCGTGCGCGTTGGACACACAACTGAGCACGCGGTACTTCTCGGTGCAGACGAACGGCTCGGTGAAGTCATGCAAATGGAGATGCTGGCAGGCACACTGCCGAACGCATGGCAGTGTGCAAACGCTGAACCGGTCGCCGTGGTCGGCGATGATCTGGCACAGACGCTGTACAGACGGACAAATATCACCGGACGGCAGATTCGGCTAAAGGTAAACGGCACCGACCGGTATTTCACGGTATGCGGTGTTGTGCGGGCACAGACGGGGGCATTCGGCGGAATGCTGTCGGCGGTTGCGCCGCATCTGTGCCGTATGCGTGTATCACGTCGCAAACCGAACGCACGGATCAAGTGTTTGTGCAGTGCATTTCGCAGGCAGATACTGCTTCGGTCAGCTCTCAGATCGAAAAGTACCTGACCGATCGACAGCAGGTGCGCGGCGTGCATGTACAGAATATGTCGGGGGCGGTGCAGACCGTACAGCAGCTTGCCGAAATGGGAATCGGCCTGTTTGCCGCCGTCGGTGCGGTGACACTGTTTGTCGCGCTCATCGGTGTTATGGGAAGCATGCTGGCTGCCGCTCACGAGAAAACAGGGGAGATCGGCATTCTGCTGGCGCTCGGCGCACAGCCGCATGATATTCGCCGGATATTTCTCCTGCAGGCTGTGCTGCTGTGCCTGTTCGGCGGAATCGTCGGTCTGGCAGCCGCAGGTGCGCTCCTGCACTTCGGAGCAGCACTGCTCCTGCCGGAAGGCCGCGTATTTGCCGGATTGCTGACACTTTCCACACTCAGCGGAGCCACTGCCGGACTGCTCCCGGCGGTTCGTGCGGCCGCTCTCGATCCAATCGACGCAATATGCAAATAACTCTTTTCTTTCGCCTTTATTTGTGCTATCATTAACAGTAACAAATAACGAATAGGGCGATTGTACCGTAGAAAGGAATAGAGTTCGCATGCGCCATATTATTGATTTATGTGATTTAACGGAAAAAGAATTTTCCGATCTGTACAAGCTGGTCAGCAATATTATCGACCGACCAGAGGGCTATGTAGATGCCTGCCGCGGCAAGGTGCTGGGCAGCCTGTTTTATGAACCTTCTACCCGTACCAACTTGTCGTTTTCCACCGCGATGATGAGACTGGGCGGCAGTGTTGTCGGTTTTTCCGATCCGAACGCCACTTCTGCATCTAAGGGCGAAACGCTCAAGGATACTATCAACATGGTATCCAGCTATGCGGATATGATCGTCATGCGCAACCCGCGAGAGGGCGCAGCCAAGGTAGCGTCAATGTACTCGTCTGTGCCTGTCATCAATGCCGGCGATGGCGGTCATCTGCACCCGACCCAGACGCTTGCCGATATGATTACCATTCTGCGTATGCGCGGCTCTGCTGACGATATGAAGATTGGTCTGTGCGGTGATTTGAAGTACGGTCGTACCGTGCATTCTCTGCTGCATTTTCTGCAGCGGTATCATAATGTACAGTTTTATCTGATCGCACCTGATGCACTCAAGCTGCCGGATTATATGGTAAAATTCCTGAAAGACAACAATATGCCGTTCTGCGAGGTAGACAGCATTGATGAAGTTCTGCCCGAGCTGGATGTGCTGTACATGACTCGCATTCAGCGCGAGCGCTTTGTCACGGCAGAGGAGTACGCAAACCTTGAAGGCAATTATCAGCTGACAGCTGAGAAGATGAAGCGCGCCAAGAAGGACATGCTGGTGCTTCATCCGCTGCCGCGTGTTGATGAGATTGCACAGGACGTGGATGATGATCCGCGTGCGGTCTACTTCCGCCAGGCGCGGTTCGGCATGTTCGGCCGTATGGCACTGCTGCTGACGCTGTCCAAGCTGCCGTTCGAGCGTGCCGGTCATCATGAAATCGGTGCAGATCCCGGCATCCGCTGCTCCAACCACAAGTGCATTACGCGAAGCGAGCTGTATGTACCGCTGCACGGCAAGGTCGGTGACCGCTGTCCGTACTGTGATGCCGCGCTGGAGATGCAGCTGTAATAAAAAACAAAGAGTCTGTTGCAGAACAGGTCCGCAAAGAATGCAGGGACGAAAGGTCACATAAGGCATTTCGTCCCTGCGTTTGTTTTCGAAAATGGGTGGTTTGATCTTGTTTCACACCTAATCATAAAGCAAAAGACGAGTAAGCAATCCCTTTCAGGGAAACTTACCCGTCTTTTCTTACGCATTATTTTGCAGCGCGCCCTTTTACGTTACTTATTGCTGTTTTTCGGCTGTTTTACAGGCACACGCTCACCGTTCGGCCGGATTTCCGCCAGCGGATTCCTTGCCGCAGCTTCGCGCATGTTTTCATTCTCGATGTGGGTGTAGATCATGGTCGTATCCACACTTGAGTGACCAAGAATGCTTTGCAGTGTGCGGATATCCACGCCGTTCTGGTACATGAGCGTTGCCGCTGTGTGACGCAGCTTGTGCGCAGAGTATTTTTTGGGGTCGAGTCCGGCTTGACCGATATATTTCTTTACCAGCCACTTGACCGTCTGTACGTTAATACGGTTGCGCTTTTTGCTGACAAACAGCGCGTCCGCGTCCTGCTCGTTCGGCTCCAGGCGTTTGGGCAGATACTGCTCGAGCGCGGCAAGACACGCATCGTTGAGAAATACCGTCCTCTGCTTGCCGCCCTTACCGAGCACGCGCACGGTATCGTCCTTGAAGTCGGTCAGATTCAGTCCGACCAGTTCGGAAACACGCATGCCGCAGTTAAGAAAAAACGTCAGGATGCAGTAATCTCGCTCGGCATACGGGCCGGTGACGGATTCCAGAAGCCGCACGCTGTCGTCCGTTGTAAGATAAGTCGGCAGAGATTTACGGACAGTCGGCGCTTCCAGTCCGCTGACCGGATTGACCTCTAAAACATGCTGTTTATCGGTTAAATACCGAAAAAACGCGCGTATCGCAGAGACCTTGCGTGCACGCGAGTTGACACTCAATCCGTAATTGGTGTGGTTGCTGTTCTGCTGAGTTGGGCGGCTCTGCGCCATGTATTCCAGATAATCATAGGTGTCCGACAGCGTGATATCACGGATAAAATCCAGACCAATGTCGCTGATGTCGATTTCATCAAGCGGAAGATTTTTATCGACTGCGCCTTTGTTGTGCTTGAGTACGCGAAAAAACAGCCGCAGATCAAGATAATACTCGTGTGCGGTTTTTGCGGATTTGCCGCGTATTGTAGAAATATAGGTTAAAAAATCCCGCAAAACGCGCGGTGCGTCTGCGGCGTATTCGTTCATCGGATTGTCCATTGCTGCGCTCTCCTCGCCTGCTGTGATACTATATTTATTATAACGCATTCTGCAATTTGCGTCAAACTTGCAATTTTCGGAAAAACAACGTATAATAAAGCCAACAACTTAATGGGAGGGGCATGGCTGATGAGCCGAATTTTTATTCAGCGCGGAGATATTACCCAATGCACGACAGATGCGATTGTAAACGCTGCCAACACGTCCCTGCTGGGCGGCGGCGGTGTGGACGGTGCCATTCATCGAGCGGCAGGACCGGAGCTGCTGGCGGAATGCCGCACGCTCGGCGGCTGTCGGACCGGCGAAGCCAAAGCAACACGAGCATATCGTCTGCCATGTCGGTATGTCATTCATACGCCGGGACCGATCTGGCGCGGTGGACATGCGGGTGAGGCGGTACTGCTGGCAGGCTGCTATCAAAACTGCCTGCGCATTGCATCTGAATTAAATTGCAAAACCGTGGCGTTTCCGTCCATCAGCACCGGTGTATATCGCTTTCCGCTGAATCGTGCCGCTGAAATCGCTATCCGTACGATTGAGGAATATCTTTCAACTCATGCAGAAATTGAGCAGGTAAGCATGATCTGCTTTGATGGAACCACGCTTTCGGCGTATCAAAACGCGCTTTCTGAATGGGAGGCTAACCATGTCTAAAAATCCGAATCAAAAGCTGAAGCTGCTGTATTTATACCAAATCCTGCTGCAGCGAACGGATGAGAACCATAAACTCACCACAGATGAACTGCGTGCGGCGCTCGAGCGCTGCGGCATTACCGCTGAGCGCAAAAGCATTTATTCGGACATCGAAGCACTCCAAAATTTTGGTCTGGATGTAATTTGTCAGAGAGGTACCGGCGGCGGCTATTACGTCGCGTCGCGCGAGTTTGAACTGCCCGAGCTCAAGCTGCTCGTGGATGCAATTCAGTGCTCCCGCTTTATCACCGAGAAAAAGTCCAACGAGCTCATCGGCAAAATCGAGCACCTCACCAGTGACCATGAAGCACATACGCTCCAGCGTCAGGTGTATGTTTCCGAACGTGTGAAAACGCTTAATGAGCAGATTTACTACAATATTGATGCGCTGCATGCGGCCATATCCAACGATGTCCAGATTACGTTTCGCTATTTCAACTGGGTGCTGAATTCCTCTGCCAGTCCGCGCATTCAAAAGCAGTACCGCCGAGATGGTGCGCGCTACCGCGTCAGTCCGTGGGCACTGACGTGGGACAATGAAAATTACTATCTGATTGCCTTCGATCACGATGCCGGTGAAATCCGCCACTACCGCGTAGATAAGATGGACTCACTTGTGCAGACCGACCTGCCTCGTGAGGGTAAACAGCTGTTCGACGATCGGTTTGACGCGGCAGCCTACTCCCGCAAGGTGTTTGGCATGTTCTCCGGCGAGGAGAAAACCGTGAAGCTGAAATGCCTGAACCGCTTTATCGGTGTCATGCTCGACCGCTTCGGCAGCAGTCTGCGTCTGTTTCCGGCGGATAACGAACATTTTTATCTGGATGTGGATGTTGTCGTCAGTCCGCAGTTTTTTTCCTGGGTGTTCAGCCTGGAAGGCGATGTGCGCATTGTAAACCCGCCGGAGGTCTGCGAAGCGTTTGAAAAGCAGATTCACAAATTCATAGACTAAGTACCGTTTAACGTACTTTTCTTTTGTTATACTATGTACAACAAAAGGAAAGGGGATGCGCAAGATGAACTGCACTCTCGAATATGTAAACGGACACATTGAAGTATATGACGGAACCGGCGCGTTTCTTTTCTCTGCCGACACCAAACAGGAGGCGCTTGAAGAACTCGAAGACGCCGCTTAATTTCATAAAAAAGAGACTGTATCACCGATACAGTCTCTTTTCCTTATATTATACGCCAAATACGGAATCCGCATAATGCACGGTTGCCATAGCGTCCTTCGCGTAGCAGTCTGCGCCGATGGAATCTGCGTATTCCTGCGTGAGCACGGCACCGCCGACAACGACTTTGGTGCCCGGCTTTTTCTCACGCAGCTGTTTAATGGTCTCTTCCATGCTGACAACCGTTGTCGTCATCAGCGCACTCAGGCCGACCACAGGAACATCTTCCTTGATAGCGGTATCAACGATCACCTCGGGCGGAACGTCCTTGCCGAGATCAAGCACCTGATACGCGTAGTTTTCCAGCAAAACCTTGACGATATTCTTGCCGATATCGTGAATATCTCCCTTGACGGTCGCAAGAATAATTTTGCCCTTGATCTGCTGGCTCTCGCCCTTCATCGCGTCCTTTACGACCTCGAAAGCCGCCTTGGCCGCTTCTGCGCTCATGAGCAGCTGCGGCAGGAACACGGTGCCCTTCTCGAAGCCCTTGCCGACGCGGTCAAGCGCCGGAATCAGCTCGTTGTTGACGACCTCGAGCGGCGGAACCGTCTGCAGCATTTCCTTTGTCGCGTCGATAGCGCGCTCGCGCAGGCCGCGTTCAATGCTCTCCGCAAGCGGCATCGCCGTGCCGCCTGCTGCCGCAGGAGCTGCTGCCGGCTGGTTGCCGTAGGCCGCAATGTAGCCCGCGCACTGCTCATCCAGGTTGGCCAGCGCCAGATAGGAACGGTACGACCTCATCATCGCCTCGTTATTCGGGTTGATGATCGCGCAGGACAGACCGCTCTGCATCGCCATTGTAAAGAAGTTCGAGTTGACAATCTCACGCTGCGGCAGACCGAACGAAATGTTCGATACGCCGAGAATCGAGTGACCGTGCAGCTCATCACGAATGCGGCGCAGCGTTTCAAGCGTTACGAGAGCCGAACCGCTGTCCGACGAAATGGTCATCGCCAGACCGTCAATCACGATATCCTCATGCGGAATACCGTATTTCTCCGCTGTATCGTAAATCTTCTTTGCAATCCGGATGCGGCCCTCTGCCGTGGACGGAATGCCGTTTTCATCCAGTGCCAGACCAACAACAACACCGCCGTACTTGCGTACAAGCGGGAACACGGCTTCCATGCTTTCCATCTTGCCGCTGACCGAATTGATCATCGGCTTGCCGTTGTACAGGCGCATGCCGCGCTCCATTGCGATGGTATCCGAGGTGTCAATCTGCAGCGGCAGCGCGATAACACTCTGCAGGCGCGTAACAACGCGCTCCATCATCACGGGTTCGTCGATTTCAGGCAGACCGACGTTGACATCAAGGATATGTGCGCCGCTGTCCTCCTGCGCCATGCCTTCACCGAGGATGTACTCGATGTTATTCTCGCGCAGAGCTGCCTTGAATTTGCTCTTGCCGGTCGGG
>OGSS01001283.1_pt1 | contig 17100 bp, 22 predicted proteins | sample 1553591 | NCBI WGS metagenome assembly OGSS01 (sample SAMEA2580061, study PRJEB22360) | human gut metagenome | biome: human gut; feature: human-associated habitat; material: faeces | place: Denmark | collected 2008/2010
CCACCGTCACCGAACTTGCCACCCGCATGCAGAACCGTAAAGACAACCTCCACTGCCGGGATTCCTGCCTTCGGGTGAATCCCAATAGGAATTCCTCGTCCATTATCCTTAATTGTTGCCGTGCCGTCCTTATTTAATGATACGTCAATCTGCGTACAGTATCCTGCCAGATGTTCATCGACCGCATTATCCGCAATTTCATAGATTAAATGATTCAGCCCCTTTGTTCCGACACTTCCGATATACATGCCGGGACGTTTGCGGACTGCTTCCAGCCCCTCCAAAATGGAAATACTGGACGCATCATATTTCTTTTCTGCCATGATTTTCTCCATTCTTTTTCTTATTTCTATTTTATGTTTTTTATCTTTTAAATATCTTTGCTGTCAGAATCACATTACAAATACGTAATTTATTTTACCAGTTCATTAAAAACTGTTTCAAAGCTTACCGGCAGTTCTGTGGCATTGGCGGTCTTCTTGCTGTTCCAGACCTTCTTATTCATTTCCACATACTTAGAAGCTTCATAGCTTTCAAAGACACTGTTAAAATATTCCAGCTTCTTTTCATCCATCAGCGCCGTTTTATTAGCTTCCGTTTTGGACTTTTCATTGTCACTGGTACAGCGGATAATGTAATATTTTCCGCCTGCTTCAACAATACTGCTGGTTTCGCCTGTCTTTAAATTAAAGGCTGCCGTTTCAAATGCCTGTTCCATTTCACCGCGCTTGCATTCTGTTTCGGATTCTTCTTCCCCGCCAAAATCCTTTGCTACGGAATAGAACGACTCTCCGTTATCCAAACGCTCTTTTGCGGAAGAAATGTCCGACTTGGAACCCGCACAGATGTACTGTATTGTAATCACTCTTGCATCATCGGAGCTGACTTCCGTATTAATCTGCGAAGTCACATCGTCATATAATGTATCTGCAATTGCAAACTCCGTAAACATTTTTTCAATCTGGTCTTTTGTTACATTTAACGCTGAAACCTGCTCCTGTGTCAGTGCATTAAAAAATGTATCTGCCGCACTGCTTACGGCATCTTTCTGGGTACGTGAAAGCACAACCCCCTTTTCCTTTGCCGAAAGATTCATACATTTTACGCGGATTAACTTGGAGCGCACCTGGTCCTTTACATAGTCATCCATGTTGACACCTTCCATGCTCTGACTCCACACACCGCTTCCGAAAACATTTTCATATTCCTTTTTCGCATCGGAAAGCAGAATATCTGCCTCCCATGTGTAGGCTTTTGAATTGCCTGCTTTTAATACGACATCATCTTTTAAACCTGTCGAAATGTATAAAAATGTTCCGTTAAAAAATTTTATATATCCTGCAATCAGCGCCACTGCCACTGCAAATATAACCAGTCCGATAATTCGTTTTTTTCCTCTTTTCACCACAATCCTCCTGCTGTTCCGGCTTTTCACCGATTTTTTCAGTCCCCGGAACGAAAATATTTCATGTTATTATAACATTAATTTTCATTTTAGAAAAGCTATTTTGGGTTGATTTTCTTTGTTTTAAGTTTGCTTCTTGTAAAATGTTCTGCTATAATATTTTTAATTAAATGCTGTTTGGATTCAACAATTCCATACAGGCTGTTACGCAGAACAATATAATAAATATAGAAAAGGAATATATGCTTATGAACGGTAAAATGAACATGTCTATTTCGCAGATTTTTCAAAAAGACGGCAAACCGACAGCTTTCGTACTGTTTAGCGAAGGCAGAAAAAGTGCCGAGGGTAAAATTCCGGACTGCACGATTATTTCCAATGACGGCTTTTCCGAAAAGGAAGTCAAAGCACTGGAACTGTATCTGAAAATGCAGCAGGAGTCTATTTTAAAGACTGCAAAAGAAGTGAATATTATGAAGGCGTTTATGCAGAATTAAAGGCAAAAGTTAAACCAGTCCGCTGATTCTTTTTATTGTGATTGAATCGGCGGATTCCGACAGCATCAGCTATCTGATTTGATGTATAGCCTATCTTATGCATATTTTCCTTTCCAATCATACGGTTCTAACATTTCATCTTTAACAAAATGTATATGGCTCATACTGTTAGAATCCATATTCATACAAAGCCAAATACTAAATACCTGCTTAATATCGTCATAGTTACTATTTACAAAATCTCTTTCCCTTTGAGATGAAATAAGCCTGCTTTTTAACCTCCACTCTAGACAAAGAGCCTTTTTATTGTCAATACAAAAACACCCCAGTAATATATAAGCCCAACCGCCTGATATATTACCGGGGTATCATCTATTCTGTCAATTACCTTACATCACTGCCTGAATATCCTCTGCAATCTGCTCCGGTGTCAGATGATTTGCCTTTAAGACATCTTCGACATTATATCTGTCTAAAAATTCCTTCTTTAATCCGAAGTTTAAGGTCTTGATATCCGAAGCACCGTAAAAACGTGCGATTTTTTCACCGAAACCACCGTCTAACACGCCGTCTTCAAGTGTCACAACCATACTGTGTTCTGCTTTCAGATTTTCTAACAGTTCACTATCTAAGCCTGTGATAAATCTCGGATTAATCAGTGTCGCATGGATACCGGATTTCTTTAAAAGTTCTGCTGTTTCCTCGCCTAATGTATAGAAATCACCCAATGCAAGAATTGCCACTTTACTGCCTTTTTCTGTAACTTCATAGCGGTTTAATGTGCTGTAATCCGCATCAACCGGTCTGCCGGAAGTTGCCACACCTGTTGCAGGTACACGGATTGCTACCGGGTGGTCTTTCTGCTCTACTGCCCAGTCAAGCATTGCAAAATATTCTTCCTTACAGGTCGGTGCAAGGTATACTAAATTCGGAATATTTGCAATCATCGGAATATCGAAAAATCCGATATGGGTAATATCGTTCATTCCGTATACGGAAGCACAAAATGTCAGAATTGTTGCAGGACTGTTATTGACACATAAATCCTGTGATAACTGGTCATAACATCTCTGTAAAAATGTGCTGTACACACCGTAAACCGGCTTTGCACCGCCCGTTGCCAGACCTGATGCAAGTGCAACCGCATGTTCCTCCGCGATACCTACATCCACAAACTGTCTTCCCGCCTGCTCTCTCTTATCCTTTGTAAAACCAAAAACCGTCGGTGTTGCGGAAGTAATTGCTACAACAGAAGCGTCTTCTTTAATTTTCTGTAACAGATAATCTGCGGTCAACGTACCGTAATCTTCTCCACCGTCATAATTTCCTTTTGTTTTACCGGTTTCAATATCAAATGGCATATGCCAGTGCCAGCTTTCCTTGTTTTCTTCTGCCAATGTATATCCCTTACCCTTTAATGTATGGATATGCACTGCAACCGGCGCCTTAGAATCCTTGACCCTTTTAAATGCGTCAATAAGCTGTGTCAAATCATTGCCGTCTTCCACAAAAACATAATTTAAGCCCATTGCCTTAAAAATGTTGCATTCTGCCTGCCCTTTTGTATCACGTAACAACTTTAAATTTTCATATAAACCGCCGTGGTTTTCTGCGATAGACATTTCATTATCATTGACAACCACAATCAGATTGCCGTTTAATTCCTTTGCAAAATCCAGTCCTTCCAGTGCTTCGCCACCGCTTAAAGAACCGTCACCGATGACTGCAATAACATTATAATTTTCACCTGTCAGATCTCTCGCCTTTGCAAGACCGCAGGCAAGACTGACTGAAGTTGACGTATGTCCGATGCAGAAAAAGTCGTGTGCACTCTCGGACGGCTCAGAATATCCCGATACATCATCATATTTTGCTTCCTCTAAAAATGCAGCTGCACGTCCTGTCAGCATTTTATGACAGTAACTCTGATGTGAAACGTCAAATACCATTTTATCCTTTGGCGAATCAAACACATAGTGCATGGCAATGGTGGCTTCAACCATACCAAGGTTCGGACCGACATGTCCGCCGTGGACACTTAACTTCTGAATCAGTGCCTGGCGCATTTCGCCTGCAAGCACCTTTAACTGTTCTACATCTAATTTTTTTACATCTTCAGGTGACTGAATCTTTTCCAAATACATAAATTCCTCCATTCCACAGCCATAGTAATGCTGCGTAGTCATTTTTTGTTATTTATAGCATACAACTTAAAGTTCACTTAAAGTCAAGTCTTCTTTTATTTTTTTATTGTTTTTATAAATCCTTAATATTTTATACACCTGTGCTTGCACATTTTTCACGCTTCTGTTATGATAATAATCTGTTTGTAAACTGTCTTTGGGCAGTATCAGCATTCAACAACAATAATTTGATTCAACAATGGAGGTTTTATGGAAAAGAAACATAGAGGAAGCTTTACCGGCGGGCTTGGATTCGTACTTGCCGCCGCAGGAAGTGCTGTCGGACTCGGAAATCTGTGGCGGTTCCCTTATCTGGCTGCACAGTACGGCGGCGGCATTTTTATCTTAGTTTATATTATATTGGCACTGACGTTTGGGTTTACACTCATGACCACCGAAATTGCAATCGGACGGAAAACCAAATTAAGTCCTACAAGAGCCTATGCAAAAGTGCATAAAAAATTTGGATTTATCGGACCGATTGCTTTTATCATTCCGGTTATTATCCTGCCGTATTACTGCGTAATCGGCGGCTGGGGTAGAAAAAACACTGCTGTGTTCCGGCGGCAGTAACAAAATACATGGCTGTATTTATCTCCGGACAAAATGAAGCCGCCGCAGAAACTTCGTTTTTTTCAAACTTTATCAGTCAGGAATACGCACCACTCATTTTCTTTTTTATTTTCCTTGCACTGACCGCATTGATTGTCGTGTGTGGAGTTGAAAAAGGAATCGAAAATGTCAGCCGTGTTTTAATGCCGGTTTTAGTCATTCTTGCAGTTGTTATCTGCATTTACGTTGTATTACTGCCGGGTTCTGCCGCCGGATTAAAATATTACCTGTTACCGGATTTTTCAAAGTTTTCATTGAAAACCGTCTGTGCCGCAATGGGGCAGATGTTTTATTCCATGAGCCTTGCAATGGGCATTATGATTACGTATGGTTCTTACACACGTGACGATGTCAGCATGGTAAAATCTGTCAATCAGATTGAAATTTTTGATACGGTTATTGCCCTGCTTGCCGGACTGATGGTTGTTCCTGCCGTATACATTTTCAGCGGAGAAGCCGGAATGTCACAGGGTGGCGCCGGACTGATGTTTATTACACTGCCGAAGGTCTTTTCACAAATGGCAGGGGGACGTTTTATGGGTGCACTCTTTTTTACACTGGTATTGTTTGCCGCACTGACAAGTTCCGTATCTGTCATGGAAGCAATTGTTTCGATGATGATGGACCGCTTTGGGCTGAGCCGTATTAAATGCTGTATCGGTATTGTACTGTTTTCCATTCTGCTCGGTGTGCCATGCTCTTTAGGCAACGGTATATGGTCCGGATTTACAATCTTTGGCATGGATTTCCTGACTTTCTGTGATTTTATCAGTAACAGTATACTGCTGCCGGTTGTTGCATTTTTAACCTGCATTATGATTGGCTGGTTTGTCGGCGCCGATTACATTATTGCAGAAGCCACCAAAAACGGCGAAACCTTCAAGCGCAAAAATATTTACCGCATGATGATCCGCTATATCGCACCGGTACTGCTTTTAATTATTTTAGTTTTCTATACACTGGCGCAGTTTGGTGTCATTCAGTATTAATAATGAACAGAATAATAAGTCTGTAAAAATAAAGACTGTGTCTTAACGGCTTTTGATATGTCCCCGGAATCGGGAGTATATTGAACCGTTAAATTCACAGTCTTTTTATGATAGCTCATATTTTTATACTCTGCTTAACAACAATATCTATACACACATTTTAGATTTTACAATTCATGATAATGCGGGCAGAAATCTTCATGATATCTGTCTTACATGCGGAAGCTATCACTTTGTATATAACTTTCAACCGCTTCTTTGTTCAACCGCTCCCAGATTACAATCAGTACATCCTGCCCCTCGGCTATCGGCTGTAAAGTGATTTTGCTATGTGTGGCATTTAATTCCAGCCACTTGTCATTGTCTGCTTTTAAAAATCCTTTTATTCTGAAAATATTGCCGCAGTTTTCATCTTCAAACAGCTTTTTTACTGCCGCTTTTAATGTTTCTTCCGACATTGTGCTGTTCATAAAATAAAGCGATTGAAAACCGTTCTGCTCCGATAAATCCATTTTCTGATAATTTTCATAGACATATCCACACCGGGAAAAGCTTTCTAAATCCGAATTGGTAAGCTGTATCGTTCCCTTTTTTACAATCTCCGTGTCAAATCTTCTTTTACAGCCGATTTGCGCCATGGCACGGTTTAAATGTGCAATCGTCTGTTCTATCTGCGCTCCGTCTGCTTCGTCTGCATGGCTTAAAAGAATCTTTCCGGCATTGGCGGCTTCCGAAGCCAGCAGATAATCTGCCTCCGCGGACAGTTCATTTTCAAGTTCAGCATCAACGACCGCTATTACATTACCAATCTCATACCAGTTATCCAGCGGTTCTTCATGCAGTACGTCAAAAAATTCGTCCACATCAAAAATACCGGAAGGCTCGACAATCACACGGTCATAGCCACACATCCCCATTGAAATCAGCTTTGTACGAAAACGGCGGATATGCGTTTCTTTATCACAGCCGCCCGAAATCATTTCCAGTTCGCACTGTTCTCCCATTAAATCCTGCAACAGCATCATATCAACATTGACTGCACCGTAATCATTTTCAAGAATTCCGATGTGAAGCCCCTGCGACATCAGGTACTGTGCATATTTTTTGATAAATGTTGTCTTGCCTGAACCCAGAAATCCTGTAATCAAATCTATCTTTACCATAAATATTAATCTCCGTTTTCAAATAATCATAACCTAATCTATTATATGCCTTTCATCACCAGTTATCAATGGGGAATCCTCAAAAACAAAGAAGCAGATACGGCTTCTCCATGTCTGCGGCATCCGACCAAAGCAGTGTGCCTTTTGTATCGACAATCACTTCATAACCGGCACAGTCTGCCTTTTTTGAAAATCCTTCCTGTCCGTAAATTTCAGTGTTTTGCGCAGCGAACTTTCCCGGCTCTGCCATTTCAAGTTCTGCTGTCACTCTTCCGCTTACCGTAGTCGGCACATTAATCTGCGCCAGCGTGGTGTAATAATCGGATACACCGCTTAACTTTGACGTCATGGCACAGTCAATTCTTCCGTCCACAGATGTCATCATATGACATATAATATATGGCTTTTTCATTTTACATTTTTCCTCCATATACCGGAAAGATACCACTTTCACCATAGCTTTCAATTTTCTTGAAATTTTTGAGTATCTTCATATCTTCATCACTAATTTCAAAATCCACCTGTGAATTAGATTTCATATGCTCTGGATTAGCTGTCTTTGGCAGTGAAACCCACCAATCTGGAAATTGGATATGCCGATTGCTTTAAGTATGCCTGCCTTATAGGCATCTTCCAATGCTCTCCATGCAGCCCGGTTGCCTTGCACATACCGGTCATCACTCTGATTGACCTTATCCCAAGGCTGCGGAGAATGAATAATCATCAAATCAAGATAATCCAGTCCCATGGTTTCCAGTGTTTTGTCAATGCCTGCCTTTGCTTCTTCATAAGTCTTATGCTCTGCGGCTACCTTACTTGCCACAAAGAGTTCTTCTCTTGCCACACCGCAGGTTCTGACACCTTCGCCAACACCGCGCTCAGAGGCATATTGTCAAGTGTGTATGTAAGATTTTATGAAATTGCTTCTATTTTCATCTGAATCCACTAAACTAAAAAATTAAATCTTCCGCCGATTTTATTCTCATCAGCTTTCTTTTCCTGAAGCTTTTCAAGATATTCTTTCTGACTGGCTGATGATTTTTCTAACTCTGCAAAGAATGTGGTAGTTCCGTCACTATTAAAAGAGATGCCAAATTTTGTAATTTTTGTATCAGTATCTGCATTGTCGTTAGTCTTACCGAATACTCTTTCAAATCCGAACTGGGCATTGATTTCATCTGACATACGCAAGGCTCCCTCAATGCTATGCATTTTTTCTGCATAATACTTCGAATCTGATTATTTACACCTTCAAATCAACCTTGTTCTTTTTTATAACTTCTTTATGCTTTTTCATCGAGAATACTTCTTTTTCTTCCTTTGTATCCTTTGCTTTTTCCAACTGCTTCTGTAGGATTTCTTCGGCTTTTTCACTCATATTCTGAAGAAACGATTTTACTTTTGAATCTTTATGTCCTATTGCCCATGAACTAATATTTCCATCTTTATCTATTGCCCATCCCTGTTCAACTCTCCATCCAATATCTGCTTGTTGCTTTGCAAACTGCTCATCTGATTTTTTCATGTTACCAATTTCTTTTATGTACTCCTCTTCTAAGTCTGAATCATTTGCCATTTTTGTTAAAAACTGAGGAGAAATCGCTACATTCGTGGTAGTTGATTTACCATATTTCATCCCCGGACTATAATTTGCTGATACAAAACTATAATTGTCAAATTTTTTAGAAAGATAAGAAAGTTCATCCGCTGCAGTTTTTCGGGTTGTCCCTGTCTTTACATCTTCTGTTTGCTCCACAACCTGCTTTTCTGTGGTTTCCTTAGCATTATCTTTCCGTATATTACCGGTATAAGCATTTGTGTAAATATTAGAGTAATTGTTTACACCTGTAACTGCCATACTAACATCTCCTTTCGTATTACAAAGCTTTCAATACCTTTTATTAGCATAATAATCCCAAATACCATTAAGCATTTTCCGATCACCATCTGATACATTCAGATTTAGCCTTAAATCTTTCCAGTCACCCGAATACTGCTGCGATAATTTCTGGTTATCCGACTGGATGGCGGATAAAAATGCCTGATATGCCGAATTTTGGATAACCCCCTTTTCTTTAGATTTTGCAGTATTCTCCTGGTTCTCACCTATGTTCTGTTCATTTGCTGTCTGTTCACTTCCTTTATGGTAAACTACCGATGGGGTAAAATCCTGTAATTCTGACCAGATTTCTGTTGAAGTTGCCATAAAATTACTGTGATTTTCATATGCCTGATTCAGCATATCCAGTTCTTTTTCTTTGGTTAATTCCTCAATTTTGCCCGATTCTGTCACATAATACTCCGGCTCATAATCTTGTTCCGCATATTTTTCTTCAATGCTGTTTTTCATTTTGTTATATGCTTCTGCCATTCTGTTTACATGATGTTCAAAGGAATCAGTTTTTACACTCTCTGTATCTTCTTTGACAAATATATCCGTCACTTCCTTCTCAAAACGGTTCTGATAATCCATAGAACTGACAGAAGATAAATGTCGAAAGCTCTCCTGCCCTGTTTTGGAAATGGAAAGTGTATCTGTATACTGTGTCATTTTCTTTTCTAAATCTGCCGGAACATTTTGCTTTGTATTTTCCCTGCTGTTATGTTCGATTGCAGAATATGTAATATTTGTATTATTGTAAATCTTCATAGCTGTTTCCTTCCCAGATAAATACCATTAGACTCTAATATCAATCGACACATACCTTTTAATTGTGTCTGTTTGTACCATTTCTGTTGCCTCTAAACTATCTGTAGCAAGCTGTTCCTGCAAAACCTCGTCTGGAAGTTCTTCCATATTCTCCACAGTTTTTTCCGTCATCTGCTCTGTCATTTCTTCGGTTGTCTCCGAAAGTTCGTCCATGATTTCAGACATCATGCCCTTGTTTTCCTCTGTTCCAAGAGCTTCATCCACCATTTCTTCCTTTCGTTCTTCTTCTGTTTTAGGCTTATTCCTCTCAGCAGCTTCCGCAATCTTTTCGCCATGTTCTTCTGCCTCGTCCATGACATGAAACATCTGTGAATTATTATACTCCTGATTTGCTGCCGCAATTTCATCCTCATAATTATGAAACATTTCCAGCTTTTCAGAGATTTCTTCCAAACTGTCAGTCTTTCGGTTTTTCAAATTTTCTTTTTGTGCTTCAAAAAAAGCCACCTTATTATCCCGTTCCTGCTGTCGCTGCAATTTTTCCTGTGTACTTTTCAACATATTAGAACTATTAAATCTATTTATCAGTAAACCTCCACCGGATAAATTGACTGTAAAACTCATCTGGTTCCTCCTTCCCGACAAATTAATACAAAAGATTTTTCTTCTTGTCATTTAGGCTTAACATACTATACTTCCTTATCTATCTTACTTGACGTTAGAGAAGAATTCGTTTTAGAATATGTACCATTGTTTGTATAAGTTGCACTTGCCCGGTTCGCAGCATTTGATATACCAGTTGCTTTCTGGGCTGTTTTGCCTACAAAGGAATTGTAACCTGTAAAAACCGTTTTCAGTGAACTGATATCTGCTTTCTTCAATTCATCTTCATCTAGCTCCAACTTATTCCCCTTTCCTATGGTAATACCTATTTTAGAAAGTAAATGACTGGTTTTGTCTGTCATGCCTGTCATCCATGAAGCATTTCTAAGAACATCTTTTGTATTGGATTCTCCTGCCTCCTTAACAACGTCATTATAATCATCAATAAAAGATTTCACTTTTTTGGTAATTGCATCCCAGTCATAATCCTCTACCTCTGTTTCTTCCCCGGTCTTTTCATCCTTCTTTTTTATTTTCTTTTTTTCCCAGAGTGACGCATCGTTTAGTGCATCTGCTGATTTTTTCAGGGAATCCGCACTTGTTTTCATCAGTGTAAGCTTCTGTGAAGTATCGCCTTTACCCGATAATTTTTCTGCATCCTGCTTTGCATAATATGCTTTCATAAGTTTTCCATAGCTTCCGTTTTTAATCGCAGCATAATCAGAAAGCATATTGGTGTTTCCTACGGATGAACTGTCGGAAGTTCCTCCAAATAATGCGGAATAATCTACATTGCTGTTATATTTACTTGTGTAATCACTAAAACTCTTAATCTCTGACATAATACCATTCTCCTTTACCAACTATAAACGAATATCAATCGGTGTATATGTCACCTGTGTTTCCCCTTTGATATCCGTATTCTTTACGCTGTCTGTCTCCTCTGCCGCAGCCCCCGCAGATTCCTGTGTTTTCTCGGATTTATCAGTATTGTTCTTTGTTGCAGTGTCTTCTGTATTGCTGTTCTCCGCTTTTGCAGCTTCTTCTACTGATTTATTTGCATCTGCAAGTGTAGACATCTGTGCTGCTGTCGCAGACTGTGCCTTTGCCTGCAGCTCTGCCAGTTCTTCTTCCTTCTTCTCAGTATTTCCTTTTCCGGCATCCTGTTTGATTTCAGATTCAAGCACACTGGCACGTCCCTGCATCTGTGTTGCCATACTTCCCTGCACCTTTGCCTGTTTCATGGAAGAATCTGCGGAGATCATCGCCTGCATACTTGCCTGTGACAATCCGGTGTCTTTCTTTTTAGAAGTGTTACTTGTTCCAGCCACCATATCATCCATAGATGACGAATTTTTACTCTGCTGTTCCTTTCTCTGCTCGATCTGGTGCTGTCTTAACTGCTGATTGAGATTGTTAATCTCCTGCTGTATCTCCTGACGCTTTTTCATCTTATCCTCTAATGACATTTCTTCATTCGATGATAAATCCTGTAGCTTCTGCTGTGCATTTGCAATCTGATTCTGAATATTTTTACTTACAGAATCATTCCCCTGTGTCATTCCCATTGTTCCTGTCTGCGTATTTGTCCCACTAAATCCATTGATTCTCATTTTAATCCTCCTTGTTTTGCGAAGCAAAATCCGAACCCTTTGGTGAGGAGAGGATTTGGCCTCCTTGAGCTTAAATTCTGAAATCCGTTTCCTTAAAAATCTGTACAACATGATTTCTCTTTACTGATTCTTTCGGCATATCTTTCTTTACAATAAACAGCGATGTTGTGAACCGCCCTTTTTTTGTTGTGAAGCAAATAAAAAACACTAAATATTCTGATGTTTCACAGATTACTTAGTGCTTTTTGTCCTTATTCTACCTGTAACATAATACTTAGAACCACTTCCTGATTCTCCTGCTCTAAAAATATATCTCCCATATACATCCTTGCAACCCTCCGGATATTATGCAGTCCAATTCCATGCTCCTTCCCGGATTTCGTTGTTTCCGGCAGATCACTGTCCTTATAATTTAACTCTCCCTCATATCTGTTCTTTATGGTTATCATAAAAATACTGTTTTTCCGAAAAGAAGAGAGACTGATATAAGGATTTTCTCCACTTACATTTTCCATGCAATTATCCAGTGCATTGTTTAAGATCACGCTTAAATCAAATGCATTTAATTTCGTATCCTTTGGATAATGAAAATCTGATATAAAACGAATCTGCTTTTCCTTTGCTTCTCTTAACTTTTCCATCAGAATCACATCAATGACAGGACTCCCCGTTTTTATCTCAGGAGATATTTTATTCCACTCCTTTTTCAAATGCTCCATATATTCTGCTGCATCATCCATATGATTCTCTGCCACAAGATGTTCCAGCATCTGTATATGATTCCCCATGTCATGACGCAGGCTGCGGATATCCTGATACAGCTTTTCCACTTCCCCGATATGCTTTTTCATATCACTGACCTGATTTAATACCAGCTCCTGCCCTGTCTGTTCTTCCTGTGCCACCTTCCAGTTTTGAAACATCGTAGTCATAACAAGAATTGCTATGATAGAGATAAAATAATGCACGAAGCTTAAAGTTCCATAAAATCCATAGGTATCTGTCAGACTCTTTCCTGTATCTTTTTCATAAATATTCAGATAATATTGCAGAATACCATACCCTGTAACTCCCACAAGAGAAGGTATGATAAGCATTACCAGCTCTTTAACGCTCATTTCATCATTTTTGTATACATATGCTTTATTGATCAGACCGATTGCGACTGCAAGGAAAATGATACAAAGCACAATATCCAGAATTCTCGTTCCAGCATAAATTACATATTGTAGCCATTGTCTTCCTGCAATCGTATTCCCAAAAAACAGAGCTTTTGTGATAAAATCATCCATTCTGCCTGCCATTGCAACCGCAAGCCAACGGATAGAAAAAAATGTCACTGCAAGAAATATTTTCTGATAAATGTTTCTTCTGTCCTGTACATACATCACAAGAAATGCAGCCACAACTCCCAGCATATATGCAGAAAAATTGCCAATCTGCTGCGGTATCAGATACAGCACAGACATAATTCCAATATAAACAATACTGACCAGAGCAGCTTCCCTTTTCTTTTTCATATATGGATATACAAAAACACCAAAACAGATTCCTGTAATAATCAAAATTGCAATAACAGAAAACTTCGATGTGATCATCCAGCATCTTTCCACTAAACTCATCTGACTTCATTTCCTTTCCTCTGGTTATACTTCAGATATTGCTTCACAAACTCCGGATAATTCTGTTTTGCAATCAATGCAGTTCCATTTTTCATAGTTACACAAGTTGCATCATATTTTTCTACATATTTAAAATGCACAAGATATGCTCTGTGTGTTCGGAAAAAATCTGTTCCTGCCATATCACTTAATTCCTGTAATTTACCATAGTATTCAATATCCGTACTTCGTGTATGGATAATAACTTTCCGGTTATACACCTCGGCATACACAATATCACGCAGAAAAATTTTTATATGACTTCCGGCGGTCTGTACCATGATATATTTTTCGTCTTTTTCAAGTCTGGAACTCCTTTTTATGTTATGGACTGCCTTTGTCACAACCTCTTTAAATTTCTCATCGGAAAATGGCTTAACCAGATAATGAAATGCTCCGACATCAAATGCCTGAAAAACATATTCCTCTGCTGCTGTCACAAAAATGAGTATCATATTCTCATTGTCCTGACGAAGCACCTTTGCCGTTTCCATACCATCCATTCCCGGCATCTGAATATCCAGAAAAAGAATATCCGGCTTACTGCCACTTGCGATCAGTTCATCACCCGATAAATATTTATCTATAACCGCATCCGGCAATAACTTTTTTATTTTTTCTTCCAGTATCTGAACCATAGATACTTCATCATCGCAGATAGCAATTCGCATATTGTCACTTCCTTGCTTACATATATTTATAGCTATTATATCGGATAAGTTCATGCAATATCTATCTGGAATGTTGTGAAATGACCTTTTTTTGTTGTGAAAAGGGCAGTAAACCATTATTGGTTCACTGCCTTGTCTTCTAATCATGTCTGCAATATTAAAGAAATGAAAGCTTGCCCAACAGTTACGCGAGCTTGAAAGTGATAACTTAATCATCAAAAAAATATATCCTATAATTCCTCCCAAAACAGAATACAGCTTAAGCGAGTTAGGCAAAACACTGATTCCTTTATTGGACTCTATGTGCGAATGGGGACAACAATTTATGGCGGATTAAAAAGCATTTTCTTACTTCAATTTGCTTTGACAACTCCTTTTTCTTTGCTTCTTTCTTCTCCTCCGCTTTCTTTTATCATACGCAAAGCGCCTCAATATCATGCATTTCTGCATAACGCTTGCACGCTTCCACAATAATTCCAGCATCTACTCCACTTCGTTTACGCAAGATATCACATAACGTTCGCTCCATATTATATACTTTTATATTATTTTCTCCAGGAGATCTTACTTGTAATATTCCTTCTTCGTACCACTCTTTCTTCACAGTCAATGCAATGATTTGTTCTTTTTTAACATTCGTAAGATTATAAGTTGCAGGAAATGTCATGTCAAACCTATTTGGCGTTCTGTCAGTTAAATCCAATAAAAAAAGTGCTGTCTCGTTAGAAAAAATTCCTTTTCTAAAACGAGCCTGCAAATTCACAAACTCATCCTCCCATATTTCCGGCAAAATATAAACACCTCGTGCTGTTCGTTCTAATTTTCCCGAATTCAAAAGAGTTTTTATATTTCCACGAAGAATTCCCCTTTCTGTGATATCCGCAGTTGTTACAACTCCATTATTTTCTTTTGCAATCTGGATTATTTGATCTGATACATTCCTTTCATTTTTCTCTTTGACTTTTGTGCTTATTATTATATTATTTTCGAGCATGAAAGTTAATTTGTACTTCTTACAAATTACAACATAAAAAGCAGATACATAACTTCCACCACATATCTGCTTTACTAAAGCTCCAATTCTGCCTCAAGTTGGGGCAGAATTGCAATCGGCTTCTAACACCGATACCGTATCCACACCGCATCACTGTCAAATTTTTTCACATCAATTAATTTTAAAATCACATATCTTATTGTAAATCCGTTTACCTATTCATATACAATATATATATCGGCGTAATTGTTTCAATTATAAATCCCATCCCAATTTGTTCAAAACAAAAGACCGAACAGATTATCTCTGAGCGGTCTTTTGCCAGTTACACTATTTAGTTTTGATGGTCAAGAACCCATTGCAATAGGTCTTCATATTCTATTTTCCCAGCTGCAACATCAAGAATAGTTTCGTATAATTCTTTTTGCATATACTTAAGTTCTATCCCGTTCAAAGCAAGAAAAACCAACATTGCATGCGTTCCAATCCTTTTATTCCCATCTATCATACAATGGTTTTTAATCAACCCATATCCTAATCTTGCGGCTTTCGCTCGTATCGTAGGATACAATTCATCCCCTCCAAAAGACTGAAAAGGAGTTTCTAAAGCTGAGTCCCGTAAATTGTAATCTCTGACTCCTTCGCTTCCACCAGTCTGCTAAATCAATTGAGTGTGAAGCATAAGAATCTGCTTTTTGCTCAGTTTTTTCATTTAGCCAGTACCTCATATGCTTCCTTATTCTGCTCCATAAGCTGCTTTGAAATACTTAACACATCTTCATCAGATGCAGTAAAATCCTTATCTGCTTTACTAAAGTCTATAATAAGATATCTTGGTACATTATTCTTCAAAATCACTGCTGAACCGCATTCGTCCACTAATCTTGCTACTTTAGAAAAATTCTGGTTAGCGTCTGAAATAGACACCATTGTTTTTGTATCTATAGTCATATGATCACCTCCGTGATTTATTTACTATAGTATATACAAATTTTAGGATAAATACAACCTATTATTCACATTATATCTTTCCATCATAAACAGGAAAACCTCTGCATTTGTCTTCATAAGTTTTGTGCCCTGCAGCTACTTTTGATACTACCAAAAGTTCCTCTCTTTGCACGCCACCGGTGCGAATTCCTTCACCAACACCACGCTCATTACCATAAGCCTGTGCTGTATCAATCAGACGGTAGCCGGCTTTTACAGCTTCTCTGACAGCTTCTGCTGCCTTGTCATCATCAATAAACCATGTTCCAAGTCCAAGCTTTGGAATCTGCTTTCCATTACTTAAAGTATATGTTTCCTGTAACATTTCTTTTCCTCCTGATTTTAACCTAATTTTCCGTATTCTTCATCAGATACCGGCTCACACCACTCATTACTGCAATTTTCACCCGGCACTTCTACGGCAATATGTGAAAACCAGCTGTCCTTCTTTGCTCCATGCCAGTGCTTGACTTCTGCTGGAATTGTAATAACCGTTCCCGGAACCAAGCTGACAGCTTCTTTTTCTTCTTCCTGATACCAGCCTTCACCTGCTGTACAGACAAGCAGCTGTCCACCGCCCTTTGTTGCATGATGGATATGCCAGTTATTTCTGCAGCCCGGCTCAAATGTCACGTTTGCAAGAAAAATGCCTGTTTCCGGCTTTGTCAGCGGATTCAAAAAAGATTCACCGATAAAATACTGTGCATATGCCGTATTCGCATTTCCTGTACCAAATACATTCTGTTTTTCAAATTCTTCTTTGTTTGTTATCTTCATATGAACCTCCATTCCACAGGCATTCCAATACCGGAGAAATTGCGGACGGAACTGATTTTTATTCTGCAATAAAGGATATTTGTGATGCCTGTGGCGCAAACACCCGTGTAAAACGCAGCAAAACTACTTTTTAAGTTCCGGCAGTTCCTCACGAACCTTTACAGCCTTATCATACAAGTTAAACTTAACTTTAAGTCAAGTATTTTTGAAAAAATTTTATAAAATAGAATGTGCTTTGCACATTCTCGCGCCGAGCGCGGTCGTTTGCGACAAACTACATCTTCGCGCGAGT
>OGSS01001284.1_pt1 | contig 17100 bp, 14 predicted proteins | sample 1553591 | NCBI WGS metagenome assembly OGSS01 (sample SAMEA2580061, study PRJEB22360) | human gut metagenome | biome: human gut; feature: human-associated habitat; material: faeces | place: Denmark | collected 2008/2010
CAGGGAGTCTGGCGGTCTCTCCGCTGCTTCTGCCGCCTCTGCTTCCATGGTCTGGCTCATGGGTGGCAGCCATGAACAGATGGGGCATGCCATCATCAATATGAGCGGCAATCTGACCGGTATGATTTGTGACGGCGGAAAAATCGGCTGCGCCTTAAAACTGGCCACTGCCAGCGGGGCCGCCCTGATGAGCGCCTGCCTGGCAGTGGACGGAACTGTCCTGGACCCGAAGGACGGCATATGCCACGCCACACCCGAGGGCGCCATCCGCAACATGGGCCGAATCAGCAATCCCGGCATGGCGCAGACAGACCGCACCATTTTGGAAATCATGATGGAGAAAGATTAAACACACCTTAGTCCACCAGCTTATCCAGTTCCTTCACATGTTCCGTCTCATTGGAGGTCTTGTGCTTTGCCCTGGATGCGTACAGATTCACGGAGGCCTGGGACTTCTTAATGGGTTGCATGGTGCCTGCTCCGGCCACGCATCCGCCCGGACACGCCATTCCCTCCAGAAGGTAGCCGCTGTATTTTCCGGCCTTTGCCATGGTCAGCAGTTTTCTGCATTCCTTAAGGCCCTCTGCATTGGCTACCTTAATCTCCTTATCCGGATAACGCTCATGAATCACATCCACCACGGACTTGGCCACCCCGCCTGCCACTGCAAAGTTACGGCCGTCCGTGGAAGCGTCATTGACGCCTTCCGGATCTTCCTCTATTTTCTCCACGTCCACATGCCGGGCGTCAAAGATACCGTCCATTTCTTCAAAGGTAAGGACAAAATCCACATCGCTGCGTATATCCGTGCGCATCGCCTCCAGCTTCTTGGCTGCGCAGGGCCCGATAAATACAACCTTTGCATTGGAATGGTGTCTCTTAATCAGCCTTGCCGTCAGGGTCATGGGGGTCAGTGCCATGGAAATGCAGTCCGCCTGCTCCGGGAACAGCTTCTTAGCCATCATGGACCAGGCCGGGCAGCAGGAGGTAGCCATAAAAGGAAGCTTTTCCGGCACTTCCCGGATAAAGTCAATGGCCTCCTGGGTAGCACACAGGTCTGCTCCCACCGCCACCTCAAATACGTCCGCAAAACCCAGCGCCTTCATGGCTGCACGCAGCTTGCCGGGCGTCACCTTGGGACCGAACTGCCCCACGAAAGCCGGGGCAACTGCCGCATAAACCCTTTCCCCTGACTGGATGGCCCTTATAACCTGGAATATCTGCGACTTATCCGCTATGGCCCCAAAGGGACAGTTCACCAGACACATACCGCAGGACACGCATTTATCGTAATCAATATCCGCCTTTCCATTCTCATCCGTGGAAATGGCATCCATGCCGCAGGCAGCGGCGCAGGGTCTTTCCTGGATGATAATGGCTTTATAGGAACAAACATCTGCGCATCTTCCGCACTTGATGCATTTATCGTCATTGATGTGTGAGCGGCCATTGGTCCTGTCCAGCTTGATGGCATCCTTAGGGCAAACCTCCTCACAGGGATGGGCCAGACAGCCCTGGCAGCCGTCAGTCACAAATACCCGCTTTTCATGACAGGCATTACAGGCAAATTTAATCACATTAATCAGAGGAGGCGTATAATAGGTCTCCGGTTTGTCTGCCTCCTCTATGTTATCCGAAACCGGGGCATGTTCCGCCGCGCTGCGGTACGGAAGACCCATGGCCAGTCTGAGCCGTTCCCCCACAATGGCCCGCTCCAAAAAAACGTCATTGCGGAAATTTCCCACTTCTCCCGGTATAATTTTATACGGAAGCTCTTCAATACGTTTATCCACCGGCCATTCCGTATGATAGGCCATCCTTGCCACTTCCCTGAATATCCTGTGTCTGATTTCCTGTATACGTGTCTCCACTCCTCGCATATTCCTGCCTCCTTGTTATGAGCACTTAGAGACCGTCCTTTGGTCTCTTACGTGCGATACATGCCGCTTTTAACAGTACCGATTATATACCAGCCCACGAGAAATGCAAATGCCTAAATGCGTTTTTCCTCCTTTGTTCTTAAAATAAAGCACAGAACGCTTTCCACACATCCCCTGTTTGCTATCCTTCCGCAGTGGTTCCCCGTACCACCAGCTTTACCGGAAGCAGTATTTCCTTCCCCCGCTCTGCCGGTTCCCGGCTTTCCACCATATCCGCCAACGTGTCCACAGCCAATTCCGCCTTGCGCTTTATATCCTGGCGGACAGTTGTAAGCCCCGGACTGCAAAGAGATGCGTACAAAATATCGTCAAAACCGGCAATCCCAAGGTCCTGGGGTATCTTCATCCCCTGTTCCCTGAAGTGGTTCATGGCTTCCAGGGCGTACAAATCCGAAAGGCAGAACAGGGCCGGCCTGAACCCTTCCCTGATATTTGTTTTCACCAGCTGTACGAGAGATTCAAAGGTATCCCTGCGCTTTTCCCGGTTCATGCCCAGGGATATAAAATGTACCCTGTCATTCCCCTGCGCCCCATTCCCCTGCGCCCCATCCCTCTGCGCCCCATCCCCCTTCTTCGTCCGCTCCTTCCGTGCATCCTGGCATCCCAGGTATCTTATATGGTCCACGCCGTGATCCCTCCCTGCGCACACGTAAACAGGCCCATATCCGCATTCCAGCAGATAATCCGTCATGAGCCTGCCGCCCTGCCAGTCATCCAGGCCAATGTTGGGAACCTTTCCCTGATATCCACTGGCATCAATGGAAACCACAGGACGTTTTAACAGACACGCAATTTTGTCACAATCATTCTTATGAAAGCTCAGGGTTATAACCCCCTCCACCTCCCGCTCTGTAACCATGCGGAAAATATCATCCATGTCAGAGGATGAGTAGAATATCATGTAGTATCCCTTTTCCCTCAGATACTGTTCTGCCATGCCGATTATCTTCCCGTAAAAAGGATCTGCGCCAATGGCCTCCTCGTACGTCTTATGGGGATTGGCCAGCAATGCCACCAGCCTGGAGCCGCCTTGCCTTTTTTCTTCCCCGCGGCCGCCCCGTACATACCCCATTGTCTGAATCAGTTCCTGCACCCGGCGGATGGTTCCCGGAGAGACCCGCTTGGTTTTTCCGTGGATAACATTGGACACCGTGGCCGTGCTGACCCCTGCTGCTTCCGCCAGGTCCCTTATGGTGACACAGCCGCCTGACGGTGTCTTTCTGCCATTTTCCTTCTTCACATCATTCCCTGTACCCATGCCCGCATCCATATTAAGCCTCCAGCATATATATCCTGGACTGATAATCCCCGTTGGTCCCGTCGTATTTCTCCTTATTGTCTCCGGAGGATGAATCGGACACAATGAGACCGAAATTCATCAGTTCATCTCCGTATACGTCAATCTCTTTAAATCCGCCGTGACAGCCGCCGCCCTGTATGGACACATGATAGCGGATTCCTTCTTCCAACCCAGACAGCCGGATTTTCCTGTACCCTTCATTCACAGGCTCCAATATACGGTAATATCCCACCAGAGCCTTTTTCCGGTCCCCGGATACCACCATCCAGGCAGTCACATTTCCCCTTCCCTCAAAGGGGCTGATCAGCCTGTAAAAGGTTCCGAACTGGATGAGATCCCGGTTCTCCTTCATGAAAACAAGCTGTCTCCTCACCTTTTCCAGTTCTTCCCCCGTCAGCTGGTTCAGGTCCAGTTCATATCCAAAGGTACCGAAGCAGGCCACATTAGCCCTGGTTTCAATGGGCGTGCTGCGCAGGACCTGGTGGTTTGGAACCGCTGAAACATGGGCGCCCATGCTGCTTAAGGGGTAGACCATGGATGTGCCGTATTGTATCTTTAAGCGTTCCACGGCATCCGTGTCATCGGATGTCCAGCACTGGGGCGCATAATACAGCATTCCCGGATCAAACCGGGCCCCTCCGCTGGCGCATGATTCCAGCAATATATGAGGATAACGCTCAATCAGCTTTTCATACAGACTGTATACCCCCAGTATATACCGGTGGAATACCATCCCCTGTTCTTCCGGCCGGCCGGAGCGGGAATACACCTCCGACATGCACCGGTTCATATCCCATTTGATATAGGAGACAGGCGCCTCGTCCAGCACTTGTCTTAACATCTGGTAAATATACTCCACCACTTCCTCCCTGGAAAAATCCAGGACAAACTGATTCCGGCCATGGCAGGCGCTGCGGCCCGGGGCGGACAGCATCCAGTCGGGATGGGCCCTGTACAGTCCGCTGTCCTTATTTACCATCTCCGGTTCTATCCATAGCCCGAATGCAAGGCCCATTTCTTCTATCTTGCGGGCGATTCCCCCCACCCCGTCCGGCAGTTTTTTCCGGCAGGGATACCAGTCCCCCAGGGAGGAGCGGCTGTCGTCCCGATGCCCGAACCAGCCGTCATCCAGTACAAAAAGCTCCACCCCCACGTCTTTGGCGGTTCTGGCAAGCTTAAGGATTTTTTCTTCGTTAAAATCAAAATAGGTGGCTTCCCAGTTATTGATTAATATGGGCCTGGCCTTATCTCTCCAGGGCCCCCTGGCCAGGCGGCTTCGGTATAATTCATGGTAGGTCTGGCTCATACCGTTCAGTCCGCTGTCCGAATATACCATGACCACTTCGGGAGTCTGAAACATGTCCCCCTTCTTTAATGGCCAGGAAAAGCAATGGGGATGAATCCCCAGCATGACCCTGGTGACATCATATGTATCCACCTCCGCCTGAGCCAAAAAATTCCCGCTGTACACCAGGCTGAAGCCGTAAACCTCCCCTGTATGTTCCCCCGCATCCGGCCGTTTGAGGGCAAGGAAGGGGTTGTAATTACTGCTGCTGCATCCTCTCATGCTGTACACGGACTGGATGCCGTGCTCCAGTCTCCTTGTCCTCACATTCCGTTCCCTGGCCCAGGCCCCTGTAAGCTCCACCATCTCAAACACGCTGTCCGGCAGGTCCAGGCTGGCGCTCATGGCCTGGTTCAGGACCACGCCATCCTCATGATCGCAGATGAAGCGGGCGCTCCTGGCGATGACAGGAAGGTTCTCATAAATAGTGTATGTAAGAACCAGCTTTGTCTTTATCCACTCATCCTTCAGGGTTATCTCCAGGGTGGAAGCCTCCTGTGGCTTTTCTGCATAGGTGGCAGGCAGCCCCTCCAGGGCGGGCTTTCCTTCCCGGACACGGTGGGATTCATAGACAAATTCCGTAATGCGGCTCCCGTCGGCCTGGAGGATGTCATAAGCCGGACAGCGCATATCACCGTGTCCATAGGATGGATACTCCTGCTTGATGTGTTCCATGGAAAATGCTCTGTCTCCCTCATAAAAACAGGGCGCCATGGAACGAATCCGTATTTCCAGCATATGCTCAAAGGAAGCCTGGTCCCTGACCGCCTTTCCATAGTACAGATGGCCCAGCTGTCCGTTGCGCAGTATTGTCATGATATAACTTATCTTGTGATTATACAGATGAAATTCCCTTCCATCCCCATGTATTTTAATTGGCATTTCTTTACCTCCAAAAATTCCGGCCGGCTCTAGCTCTTTTCTTCTGTGATAATTCTGCGGAACAGCTCATAGAGCAGGGAAAGTTCATAGGAATTCATCCTGATTCTGTATTTCTGCTCCATATCGCTGAAAATTTCCCTGGATATGCCGTAAAACCGTTTTTCACGCGGCGACAGCTCATGTGCCTGTTCCGTCACCGGATCCGTGGTCATAAGACGCTCAATCATGAATGCTATGTGCATATATAGGTTCAGCCTGATATGCCCCGTCATTTCCAGGTGATAATACTGCTCATATTTCATGAGCACCAGCTCCACTTCATTGATAACCACTGTGGGATTCAGGAACCTGAGGCGGCTGACGATTCCTTCTATGGAAAAGAAGCGGATGTATTCACGTTTCAGTTCCTCAAATTTTTCCCTGGTCAGCAGTCCCTTAAACGTGTTCCACAGCAGATCCTCGCCCTTGCCGTCCAGGATGTCATAAATATTCAGCCAGGGTACCCTTACATGTTCCGGCAGAGCCGAAGTGGTGAGGATAAGCAGTGTCTGCTTAAAATATTCCTTTTGGTTCTCATCCAAAAGCCTGCGCAGTTCCTGGTAATCCATGGTCACAATATCAATATCAGAGGGGTCAAATACCTTACACATGGCCTCTTGAAGCTTTTCCGCAATTCCAACGCCCGACATACAGGATACGATGATATTCCTGCCTCTGGACACTCCCTCGAAATACTGGATTTCAAAGGAATACGTCTCCCTGGCAGCTCTCACGATATCTAAGAAGGAGCAGCGTCCCAGCATCTTGATACCCACATCCAGGGCAATGGCCGTGGTTACATTGTTGATAATCAGCAAGTCTCCTGCCAGGTCGTTTTTGATGGAAGAATACAACTGGCCGAGGGAACCGGTGTCCACCAGAAGGATCATGCCCTTCCTGGCATTGACCCGCTCCAGATACTGCCTGACCTTTGTTATGGTATCCTCCACTGCCGTATCCATGGGCATGTCAATGGCCTCAAACACAAAGGTACGGCAGGTGCGGTTGGCAACCTTCTGGATGCTGCTGGCCGTGGAGTCCCCGTGGGCAACAATTAAACCGTGAAATTCCATGGTCTCCACCATATATTCATGAAGGGACAGGGCAAACAGGAAATTAAGAGCTGTTCCCGCTTCCTGGTCCATCTCATCCAGATTCCGGCAAATCCGCCCCGCCACATAGTAAGCCTTTGGCATGGCCTGGTCAAAATATGTGTCCAGCTTTCTGCGTATTTCTTCCTCCGGGCTGCTGTATTTGAATACGCTGTAGAGAAATCCCAGTTCATCCAGAACCCCCTTCACGTCCCCCACTCCATAGGCGCAGAGAATTTCACGGCATACCGGGCTGAACAGCTTCCAGTCCGGCCCACCCTGGCAGCCTGAGTACTCCCGGGTTCTGATCTTTTTCACCATTCGTCTAAAGTTCAGATATACACTGTCCACCGAAGTCTCCACACGCTCAAAGGGAATCCCGGAAATGTCCTCCCACAGGGCATCCGCCTCCCCGTTTGCGCCCTCGCCGGCCAGCTCTGTCTGTTCAAAAGGCAGTCCGTCCCCATCTACCAGAATGGACGGCAGTTCATAGGTCTGGGCGGCCCTGCCGCGGCTGCTTTGGCTTTCCCCCGCTAATTCAGGAAGTTCACCCATGGTAATGTGAAGTATATCCCCGTTCCGCTGCCGGTAAAATGCGTTGGCACAGCTGACCTGTATCAGATTCTCCAGCTTTCCGATATTTCCCTGAAGCTTTGTAAACAGCAGCGCTTCCGCCGCAGCGCCTTCCACCTCTATCCGGCGGTTCACCTTCCCGGCCTCCTTCTGGTAAAAAAGGTACAGCATCTGAAGCCGCTCCTTAAGAGGCCGTTCCATCATACTGGGAATCGGAATCTGAAGGGTGATGCGCCTGCGGAAAGTTTCCAAAAGGACTTCCTCCGGACGTTCCGTGGTGGCAAAGATAAAACGTACTCTGGAGGTTTTCCAGTTATTATCTCCCAGAGGGCGGTATTGGCCCGAATCCATAAACAGAAATAATTTCTCCTGGTTTTCAAAGGACAGCCTGTGGACCTCATCCAGGAACAGATATCCCCCGTCCGCTTCCTTTAAAAGCCCGTCCCGATCCCGGTCAGCTCCCGTAAAGCTTCCCTTTTTATATCCCAGCAGGGTAGCGGAAAGGAGCTCCGGATTATTGGCGTAATCCGCGCAGTTGAGCACCACAAAAGGCGCGCCGGAGGCAATGGTCCCCTGTTCCAGGGCGTATTCATATATCAGTCGGGCAATGAAACTTTTTCCCACCCCGCTTTCGCCGGTCAGGAGCATGGGAAGACCGTCCGGAGGATAATTCACTGCCGCCATGCACATCTCCACGGTCTGTCTCTGGCTCCCTGCATATCCCACCATGGATGAGAATACGGAACGAACGGAGGCGGCAGACGGTTCTGCTTTTTCCCTGGACAGCCCGGTTTTTACGCCTTTCCACTGTTCTTCTCCAAAAAACTCCAAATCTTCCGAAGTCACGGGAAACCAGTACACTGGCCGTGTACTGGTTTTCACCGCGAGTCCGTCTTCCATGAGCCTGGTCAGATAATGGCTTACCACCTGGCGGCTGAGATTCAGCTTCTGCGCCAGCTCTGCCGCTGTTATCTTTCCATTGTTACTGCACGATTCCTTCAGGGATTCATAAACCCGTTCTTTTGCCTGCATGGACAAGCCCCTCCATCATACTGATTCTGTTTTAACAAGATGCAATTCTCAAACTACCATTTTTCAAACATGCTTAGGCGATTCCCAAGGCCGAGAGCACAATTCCCAGTACAATCACACCCACAATCAGCACATTGATGCTCATTTTCTTTTTTGTCAGGAGATAGAAGCACAGCAAGGTAAGGCACAGCGGCACCAGTCCCACAAACAGCTGGTCCAGCATGCTCTGGAGGGAGAAAATTTCTGTCCCTTCCATGGACAATGACAGCTTGCTGTTAAATACCACCATACTGCTGGCCATGCCTCCCACCATCATAAGTCCCATAATACTGGCCGCCTTGGTCAGCACGGTAATCAGGCCTCCGCTGTACAGCTTCTCAATATATTCAGAACCCAGGCTGTATCCCAGGAATGTCCCGTAGTAACGCACCACGTTGCTGGGGATATTAAACAGCAGCAGGAACACCAGCGGAGCCAGCACATTGCCTGCCTGGGCCATACTGATGGCTATGCCGGCGCAGATCACCCGCCATACACCCCAGAATATGGAATCGCCTATGCCGGCCAGAGGACCCATAAGGCTGGTCTTGATGGGGTTGATCGAGCCCGCGTCAAAGTCCTTGTTTTCGCTGTTCTCCTTTTCCATGGCGCCGCAGAGTCCCATGATAAACGTGGACATGGGCACCGTTGTGTTGAAGTAGGAGATATGCCTTGCCATTGCCTCCTTCCTTCCCTCCGGGTCATTTTTATAAAACCGGTTGATAAAAGGAATCATGGAGTAGCAGAAGCCGGATGCTCCCTGTTTTGCCGGGGTCACGGAGGTGTATAAGGTAAAGGAACGCAGGAATACGGACCTGAGCATTTTCTTTTCTTCTCTGGATACATCTGTTATCTTAGACATTGAAAAAATCCTCCTCTTCTTCATCTAACATTCCCTGTGCAGGAACAGCCGCAGGCGCGGCAGCGGCCTTTACCCTCAGAAGCTGGTTAAGCTCCAGATCCCTCTGTGCCACCAGCAGGGCTGCTATGACGCCCAGGGCAGCCAGAGCAATCAGCGGAAGCTTTAAATAAGCCACCAGCACAAATCCCAGGAAAAAGTAAACGCAGATTTTATTGTTCCACAAAAGCTTCAGGAGCATGGCCATACCTACGGCCGGAAGCAGGTTTCCGCAGACCGTAAGGCCGTTCATGATAACCGCGGGAATCGCCTTAACCGCGGCTTCCACTGCCTTAGAGCCGAAAAGGATTGCAAAGAAAGGAATCAGGCAGTACAATCCCCAGTTTAAACACCACAGCCCATAGTGGAGTCTTGTAAGCTTTTTGTCTTCCCCGTTCTCAGCCAGTTTGTCAAATACAGGCGCGAACCAGCCGATAATACCAATCCAGATAATGTTTTTTGCCTGCTGGCCCAGCATTCCGATGGGAAGTGCCAGCGGAAGCGCCACCTCAGGGCCTCCGCCGCTCATAATGGCAAAGGCGCAGCCCACCACGCTGGCGATTCCGCATTCAGCGGCCGACGCGCCTCCTATATTTACGATTCCCATAAACACGGCTTCCAGAGAAGCGCCGATAAGCAGTCCCTGCTGTATATCCCCAAAAAGCCAGCCTATGATGGGACAGATGAATACCGGTCGGTCCAGCATGGTGAATCCCAGCAGGTCCCTGACTCCGGACGCGATAAGTACCATGACTGCGATTACAAATGCAGTAACAAGTATAGATGAATGTGCTAACATGAATTTATCCCCTTTCTGTCTATGATTTAAAGCACGTCTGAAACAAGCTTCTTTTCATCGGAAGGAACCATCTGAAGGGCTGTACCGGGAGCCAGCTCCACCAGCTTCTTTAATGCCTCCACCTCGTCAGGTGTAAGGCTTACCGACCTGGAAATAATGGTACGCTCTGTTCCGTCGCCGCTGGTAAACCGGCCTGCATTTCCGATATTCACATACTCGATACCAGGTACGGCTTTATATACTTCCAGCGCATTCTTCACCGTCTTGACCAGCACCAGAATCCGCATTCCCTCAGACCTTGGGTTATTTAACAGCGCAATGATTTCCGGCACTGTCTTGATGATACATTTAATCCCATCCGGCACAGCCATTTTCAGTGTCATTTTCTGCATCTCATTGGAAGCAGCCTCATCATCCGCAACCATAATTCCCTGTATTCCCAAATCCCTGGTCCACGCCATGGCCACCTGTCCGTGAATCAGTCTCTCATCTACCCTTAAAGCCTTAACCATACTATATTCTCCTCTCAATGCTTACTCAAAGAAATCCTCATCCCTGCTATCTTTTGCTTCCAGCTCCACCAGTTCCATCTGGTTCTTTGAATCCTCAATATACTGCCTGACCTCATCCCTGGTGATGCCTTCCGGCGCAATGGCCATGGCCACCAACAGGGGCAGGTTAAATCCTGCAATTAAAAATACATTTTCCTGCACCGCATAGGGTACGATTTTCTGGTTCACACTTCCGCCCTTGATATCCGTCAGCACAATTACCTGGTCTTCCGGCCGGACCTGGGCAAAATACCGTTCCAGTGTCTCCGCCAAATTTTCATCCTGGTCCACATAAGCATTGATACAGGTAATATTCCCCACATCTCCCATAAGGAATTTAACCGTACTCTCCGCTCCGGAAGCAAAGGTTCCGTGAGTGGCTATCAATATTTTCTTCATGTTGGAACTCCTTCCCTTTTCTGTTTTATTTTCATTTCACTTATATATTTAGCAAATATGGTGCCAACTTTTTTTAGACACTGGGCCTCTGCCGGAAATCCCTTGATTTAAAAGGAGATATTTCATTCAACAATCTTTCTATAAAAATTTTACCACACCTACCTATACAGTGTCTAATATTGTGTCTAACATTGCGTCTAACATTGCATCTGATATTTCGCCCAGTCAAAACAGGAGCGCCGCCCTCAATTATGAATGAAGGCAGCACTCCTGCTTTTTAAATTTATCTATATCATATTTTTTCATCGGCAGACAAAAGCTGTTCCTCAACAATAAACGCCTCAAAGGGCTGTATCATTCCATCCTTCATGATCTCCGGTTCATTCTGAATGATTCCCCGGCAGCACGGATACAGAATTCCCTCAAGGCGGCTGCCCGGTACCGGCTCGTCCGTCAGGTTGGCTGCCACCAGCCATCTTTTCCCTTTATATTCCCGCTGGTACACAAACAGCGATTCATCCTCCGGCAGCAGCAGGCGGTAACCGCCCTCCGTGAGGATATCCTCCTCATGGCGGAGGCGAATCAGCTTCTGATAGTAATGGAACACAGAATCCCGGTCCTCAAGAGCCTCCTCTACATTGATTTCCTTATAGCGTGGATTCACCTTAAACCACGGAGTGCCGGAGGTAAATCCCGCGTTCTCCCCATCTGTCCACTGCATCGGCGTCCTGGCATTATCCCGGCTCTTGTTCCAGACTGCCCTCTTAAAATCCTCACGGCTGATGGTCTTTTCCCGTTCCACCAGCTCCAGAAGGGCGTTTTTCACTTCCACATCCTCGTACTCATCCAGTTCATAGGAGGCGTTCACCATGCCAATCTCCTCCCCCTGGTACACATAGGGCGTCCCCTTCATACCGTGCAGGATCGTGGCGTACGCTTTGGCGCATTCCTTTCTGAAACAGGTGTCATTGCCCCAGCGGGAAATCACTCTGGGCTGGTCGTGGTTTTCCAGGTAAAGGGCGTTCCAGCCATGGCCCTCCAGCTTTTCCTGCCAGTCTGACATAACACGTTTCAAATCCCTGATATCAAAAGGCTTCAACGCCCACTTGCGGTTCACATGTCCCGGAATGCGGTCAATGTTCATGTGTTCAAACGTAAATATCATATTCAGTTCCCGCCGCTTCGGATCCACAAACAGCCGGGCGTTCTCAGAGGTGGAGCCAGGGGCCTCCCCCACGGTCATACAGTCATATCCCGCCAGCGCCTCATGGTTCATTTCCTGGAGGAACTCATGCAGCCTGGGTCCGTTGGAATGCATGAAACCGGTATAGTAACGCCTGCCCGGTTCTTCCGGATAGTCCGGAAAATCCGTGTACTTGGAAATGGAAGCAATCACGTCCATGCGCCAGCCATCCACGCCCTTATCCATCCAGAATTTCATAAGGTCATAGACCTCCCTGCGCACAGTCTCATTTTCCCAGTTCAGGTCCGGCTGCTTCTTATCATAAAAATGCAGGTAATACTGCCCCCGCTCCCGGTCATAGGTCCAGGCACTGCCGCAGAAGCTGGACCCCCAGTTATTCGGCTCGCTCCCGTCGGCTTTCGGGTCTTTCCAGATGTAATAACCGCTGTAAGGATTGTCCGCAGACTTCCGGCTCTCCGCAAACCACTGGTGCTCATCCGAAGTATGGTTTGCGACTAAATCCATGACAATCCTGATACCGCGGTCATGGGCCTTTTCTATCAGCTCCTCCATATCCTCCATGGTGCCAAACTTCTCATATATCTGCCGGTAATCCCGGATATCGTACCCATTGTCCTGCTGGGGGGAATCGTAGACAGGACTCAGCCAGATAACGTCGATTCCCAGGTTCTTCAGATAATCCAGCTTCCGGATAATCCCCTGCAAATCCCCGAACCCGTCCCCATTGGAATCCATAAAACTTCTGGGATAAATTTGATATACAACGGACTTCTTCCACCAATCGCTCATACACACATCTCCTCATTATTTTAAATTTCGGGAAAGCCGCGCAACCGGCTTTCATCTATGTCATGATGCGATTATATACAGATACCCTGTTAAGGGTCAACAGGTTACGCACATAACCTCCTTATTGCACAAACCCCGGCCGCAGCAGCCTTATCTGCATTTACCCATGGAATATCATACGTCATACACAAAATGGGGAACAGGCCGGCCGTCCACCAGGGACTGTCTTTCCCCGTCCCGCACCGCCCCCATTTTCCTGTAAAATCCAACTGCCTGGGGGCTGGTGACAAAATGAATTCGGCCGATTCCCTGTCTTTCGCACCAGCCAGCCATATGCTTCCACATCTGCCTTCCCACTCCCCGGCCCAGCATCTCCTCAGCCACATAAAAATACTCTAATTCCCATTCATCCCCGTCCTGCCTGATTCCCCAGAAGCCAGCCGTACCGCTGCGGTCCCCTGCCGCAAACACAGGGTTGCAGCGGATAAAATCTTCCGTAATATTAAATCCTGCGTCAAAATTCTCCATGAACGCCTCACTGTATCCCCAGTGTGCCTCCGACGCCCTGGCAAGCCGGCGAAGCAGCCCTGCATCTTCCGGTTCAGCCCTGGCAAACCCCAAAGCCAGCCTTTTATACCGTCCGGGATAAAGAGCCTTTGCCTCCCTGGTAAATCTTTCCACCATAGCTGTTTTCTGATCCGTATATCCATCCCGGTCATGTTCATATTCCTTCCAGAGCCTCAGCTTTAACACCTCGTATTCCCTGGCAGCTTCCGGATGCTCCCTCAGGTAATCCCTGAAATACAGCTCGTCATTATCCCCTGCCTTCCTCAGATGCAGATGGAATACCTTCTCCCCAAATCCTGCGGGCGTGTATCCTCTGTTAAATGAAATCCGCCCCGCCTTTTCCATCATGCAGATGTAGCCGCCCCGGATGATATCCTCCTTCACGGCCTGCATATCCGCGCCTTCCCTCATTTCCACCAATATATCCACGATAGGCTTGGCCCAGATGGAAGGGACGGATGTGCTTCCCACATGGCTGATGCAGCAAATATCCTCCATGGGCAGGATGCCCTGCAGGCGCTGCCTTTCTTCCTGGTACCACTGCGCCCATACCGGCCTGTGCTCTGTAAGGAAAATGGGGAACAGCTGCCACAATTCCTCCAGGCTCATGGCGGAAAACGGGTCCTGTTTATCCTTCATTATCATATCTCTCCGTCTTTTTCTCCCACTCCTCCTTCACCCCTTTCATCCTGCGGAAATAGGAGCTCATCTCATCCGCCATGCCTGAAAGGCGGTTCAAAAGGGTGGAGAAATCCTTTAACATCTCGTCGTCCTGGAAATAGGGGTATACGATATCATGGTCTATCTCGCTCCACCCCTCCTCAAACAGGGTCCTTCCCTGGATTTCCACATAATATCCCTTATATTTAATGATATAGTGGAGGGAGCGGTATATTCCGTTGGATTTAATCTCAATCAAATTTTCATCATAAATCCTGGTATCCCCGTTCCTGCGGTAGACCTTTGGCCGTTCCGCAATGTAATAATGCCTGGGGTCCCCGTCAAAATCCTTGATGCGGTCCACCACATAGAGACCGGGATTATTCTCAAATACGCTGGTTATATATTTGTGGAAATGAATCCAGTCCTCCCGGTAAAGGAAAAACACGCGAATACCAATCAGGTCCGTGATATACTTATGGTAATTGCTCCTGTTTATATCCTCAAACCGTTCAAAATGTTCGTTGCGCTTGCGTATGATTTTCTCTATCAGATGGCCGGGATCCTTGGTGCGGTACCGGTAGGAATGAATGCCTGCCCTCTCAATATCATAGAGATAATCGTATACAAAATCCTTTCCAATGCTGCGCAGTTTTCCCTCAATGGATAAATAGTCATCATATATGGCCGCCAGCTCCTCCCAGTCCAGGCCGGCTGCCTCCAGTTCCTCAGGCTCAATGTTGTAGCTGGCCAAAAACGTTTCCTTGTCAATCATCCGGTATCATTCCTCCTGTGTGTCTAAAATATCTGCATATCCTCACAGCCGCCGTACTCCGCCGTCAATGGGGCTTCATCACCAATGCCCTTTCATCCACTGCCCGCAGAGTTGCCAATATTCCGTCCAGGTGGTCGTACTCATGCTGAATCAGCTCCGACATATCCCCTTCCAGTTCCATGGAGCAGTCGTTCCAGTCCAGGTCTTTATAGTATATGATGCACCGTTTATACCGTTTTACCCGGACCAGAAGGTCAGGAAAGGACATGCAGTCATCCAGCACGTCTATCATCTCCGGTTCAGGAAAGGAAAGGCGGGGATTGATAAACAGCACCGGCGTGTCCAGGTGCCGGTAAATAACACGTTTCTTCACCCCAATCTGAGGCGCCGCTATGGCCCTTCCCACTCCATAGCGGGCCCTGAATGCCAGCAGCGTGTCCCTTAAGTCCTCCTGCACCTGTTCCATCTGCTGAAGCTCCTCCATTGCCACTTCCCCGCTGACCTCATATAATTCCGGATTTCCCAATAACAGAATCGTCCGCTCCATGTCAAAACCTCCCTCTGCGCTATTTTTATTCCCGTACAACGCGTTTTCCTAAGTATATCATGATTCCAGCCGATTTCCAAATCCCAATTAGAGGGACGGCAAAAAATACGGACTGCCTCTGTTCATGGAGGCAGTCCGGCCTGTATGTCTTTATGGATATTATGCCTGTGTGAACTCAATCAGATTCAGTCCGATGGATTCACTCATTCTTCTGCCTGCGGTTCCGTCAATCACCGTAATGAAAATCTCGGCAGTGGCGCTGATAACCGCCCTGTTCAAATGGCCCCCGTGGCACTCTCCCACCAGCGGGTTGCCGATTACCATGTGGAGATGAAGATAGGGATTTTCTCCCTGCTGTGTTATATTGCCTGTGAGGGATGCAATCTCATAGATTCCCTTAAAGGATTTCCCGTAATATTTCTTTTCTGCAGTGTCAAATACCCCAAGTTCCACCTCGGAAGCTGCTCCCAGTCCGGAAACCTCTCCCAGAGCTACCTTCTCTGCCCTGCACACCTGTCTTATACACTCTGCCACTTCCTCGCCCGGATTCAGGCGGAGAACAATTTTTTGTCCAAATCTCTTATATTCCATGGTATCGACTCCTTTCAAACACAGTTTACAATCCATTTAACCATTATATATTCATATATGTAAGATGTAAAATTATATTTTCTGCGGCCTGTCCTAATTTTTTATTATGGTTGGCTCATTCCGCCCTTGCCATTGTCAAATTTCTTTTACAGGTATATAATTATATTAATATCTTATTTATACTATACAACCATAAAGATACTCTGGAGGCGATACAGAATGGATAACGCAATAAAAATACCTGACTGTCCTGTGGAAATGACCCTGCAGCTCATCGGCGATAAATGGAAGGTCCTCATCATCCGGGATTTGCTCACAGGGACAAAACGGTTCAGCGAACTCATGCGGTCTGTCAGCGGCATAACCCAGAAAGTCCTGACCAGCCATCTCAGGTCCATGGAACAGGCGGGACTGATAACCCGCAAAATATACCCCCAGGTTCCCCCTAAGGTGGAATACACCCTGACGGAAACAGGATACAGCCTGAAACCCATACTGGACTCCATGGTAGCCTGGGGAACGGATTATAAAAAGAATATAGGACAAATGTAAATGCCCAAAGAGCCGTGAACCCATTTTTCTCAATTCGGGGGTCCATGGCTCTTATATGATATTATTAAAATATTATGCCTGCGCAGCCGGGTCCAGTCCTAAAAAAACCGCTGCGTCCCGCAGCGCCTTCTTCCCGTCAAGACGTCCCAAATCATACATCCGCTGTATCTTCTCCGGCCTGTTTTCAGTCCGGCTGATTTTAATAAGACGGCTGGGGCGTATGACAAAAATCTCCCCGGCAGCCTCCATGCGTTTGACCTCCTCCAGTTCCCGGTTGTACATCAGGTGGCGGCATTCCATGGTTTTTATGAATTCAGGATACCTGCGGTATACCCTGCGGATAGCGTGCAGCATATGGTTTGGCTTTTTTCTGTAACCTTCCGGCCGGGTGAGTATAACCAGGCTTCTTTCAAAGCCCATTTTGCGGAACGCAGCTGCGGGAATAGAGTCAGACACACCTCCGTCCAGCAGTTTCTGTCCGTCAATTTCCACAATCCTGGAAACCAGGGGCATGGATGCCGATGCCC
>OGSS01001287.1_pt1 | contig 17054 bp, 11 predicted proteins | sample 1553591 | NCBI WGS metagenome assembly OGSS01 (sample SAMEA2580061, study PRJEB22360) | human gut metagenome | biome: human gut; feature: human-associated habitat; material: faeces | place: Denmark | collected 2008/2010
CGTAGCCTTCCGGATGAGCCAGAACAACTTCCATACCCATACGTGTCATCAGGCCCACAACGCCCTGAGGAACGGAGAGAGGCTTGCCGTAGGAAGGAGAGTAAGCCCATGTCATGGCTAACTTCTTGCCCTTTAAGTTCTCCACGCCGCCGAACTCATGGATGATGTGCAGCATATCAGCCATACACTGTGTCGGGTGGTCGATGTCACACTGTAAGTTAACCAGGGTTGGCTTCTGCTCCAGGATGCCGTCCTTGTGGCCCTGTGTAACAGCGTCAACAACTTCGTGCATGTAAGCGTTGCCCTTGCCGATGTACATGTCGTCGCGGATACCGATAACGTCAGCCATGAAGGAAATCATGTTAGCTGTCTCACGAACCGTCTCGCCGTGAGCAACCTGGCTCTTGCCTTCGTCCAGATCCTGAACTTCCAGACCTAACAGGTTGCAGGCAGAAGCGAAGGAGAAACGTGTACGGGTGGAATTGTCGCGGAATAAGGAGATTCCGAGGCCGCTCTCAAATACCTTTGTGGAGATGTTGTTCTCTCTCATGTAGCGGAGAGCGTCAGCAACGGTCCATACAGCTTCCAGCTCCTCGTCTGTTTTCTCCCAGGTCAGGAAGAAATCGTTCTCGTACATTTCCTTAAAGTTGAGGCTGTTTAACTTATCAATGTAATCCTGTAATGTTTTCATTTGATTGACTCCTTTATTATATTAATTTTTAATTTGGGTATCGTTGTTCAGAAGCTGAAAAATAAAAGGGATATCCGTTCTTTCATGAATGTAAGCGGGCCTGAGCCGTTCCGGCGGCCTTCAGCATAGACCGCCGAAACAAACAGGTCACTTAGGACTTCATGGAAAACGGTATACGAATAAGCAGTGCAAAGGGCGTATGCCCTATGTCTCCTGGCCGTCCCTCAGGCCAAACGGATGGCGCTGGGGAACAGAGGGCCGGGGCCCCAGCTGATTGGCGGCCAGGAAAGCGCCCTGCGGACAATAAACGAAGGTAAGCAATTGCCTGTAGTAAAATTACTTGCAGTAAACGCTGGGCAGAGCTGCGTAAACAGCTGCGCAGGTAACCAGATCCTGCTTCCATGTAATCTCATTGGGAGCATGAGCCTGGGCCTCAGCGCCAGGACCAAATCCGATACAAGGAATGCCGTTGCGTCCCATGATGGAAACGCCGTTGGTGGAGAAGGTCCACTTATCGGTAAGAGGACGTGCCTTTCTCATCTCTGCTGTAGCGTCCACGCCGATGCGCTCGTCGCCGAACAGGTTCTTATAAGCTTCTTCCAGGGACTTGGTCACTTTGTGGTCCTCCGGGATAACCCAGGTTGGGAAGTAGCACTCGATTGGATATGTAAGGCCCTTATAGGAAGGACGGGAATACTCATACATGGATACGGTAACATCATCGCCGTACTTCTTAACAGAAGGAAGCGCACGAATCTCGTCTAAGCAGCTCTCCCATGTCTCGCCTGCCGTCATACGGCGGTCAAGGGATACGGAGCAGGAATCAGCAACTGCACAGCGGCTTGGAGATGTGAAGAAAATCTCGGAAACAGTAACAGTGCCGCGGCCTAAGAAGTTGGCTTCCTTATACTCAGGATTGTACTTCTCATCCAGCATCTTCACAAGGCCCTTAACTTCCTTGTCGTCAGCTGCGTCGTTCTCATTCAGAGCACGTACATCCTGAAGGATGTCAGCCATCTTATAGATAGCGTTGTCGCCGCGCTCAGGAGCGGAACCATGGCAGGAAACGCCCTTAACGTCAACGCGGATTTCCATACGGCCTCTCTGTCCGCGGTAGATACCGCCGTCCGTAGGCTCTGTGGATACTACAAATTCAGGACGAACCTTGTCTTCGTTGATGATGTACTGCCAGCACAGACCGTCGCAGTCCTCTTCCTGAACCGTACCGGTTACCAGAACCGTATATTTGTCGCTTAACATTCCTAAATCCTTCATGATTTTAGCGCCGTATACAGCGGATACGATACCGCCGCACTGGTCAGACACGCCGCGTCCGCCAATCTCGGTGTCGTTCTCATAGCCCTCGTAAGGATCGAAGTTCCAGTTGCTCTTGTTGCCGATACCGACTGTGTCGATGTGAGCGTCAAAGCCGATGAGGGTCTCGCCGGTTCCCATATATCCCAGAACATTGCCCATGGGGTCGATGTCTACCTTGTCAAATCCCAGCTTTGTCATCTCCTCAGCGATGCGGTCGATGTGAGCCTTCTCATCACAGCTCTCGCCCGGGAACTTAACAATATCGCGTAAGAACTTGGTCATGTCTTTTTCATAGTTCTTTGCTGCTTCTTTGATTTTTGCGTAATCCAGATTCATTTCTTCATTTCCTCCATTATACATTGATATTTGTTTTGGGTGTGATATAGGTGATTGTTATTTATCCAGACCTTTCCATACAATGTTCTTGTAACGGTCAGGGTCAGTGTCGCCTTCAGTGGAGAAGAGCAGTACCCTGGAATTCTCATCCAGGCCAATGTCTTTTCTCAGGTCAGCATATTCATCCATGGACATAACGGCTGCCAGTGCGCCGAATGGAGCTGCGCCGGATTCTCCGGAGGTTACAGGTGTGTCGCCCTTGATAGGAGCGCCTAACATACGCATACCGGTTGCTGCCACCCAGTCAGGGGCAGCGATGAATACTTTAACATGGTTCTTTAAGATATCCCATGAAATGGTGTTGGGCTCGCCGCAGGCAAGGCCGGCCATAATGGTTTCCATGTCGCCGTCCACGATGCGGATTTGTCCGTCGCCCGCAGCAGCTCCCTTGTACAGGCATGCGGCTGCCTCGGCTTCCACAACTACGAATACAGGAGGATTATCAGCGTACAGATTGGAGAAGTAACCTACCACAGCGCCTGCCAGTGAACCAACGCCTGCCTGGACAAAGATGTGGGTAGGACGCTCGCAGCCGTATTCCTTTAACTGCTCGCCGGCCTCCATGGCCATGGTCCCGTAACCCTGCATAATCCAGGATGGAATCTCCTCGTATCCGTCCCAGGCTGTATCCTGTACCATGACGCCCCTTGGGGTTTCGCCGGCTTCCTTGGCTGCCAGACGTACGCAGTCATCGTAATTCATCTCCTGAATGTCTACGGCAGCGCCTTCCCTGGCGATGTTCTCCAGACGTGTCTGGGTGGAACCCTTAGGCATATGTACCACGGCCTTCTGTCCGAGACGGTTGGCGGCCCATGCAACGCCGCGTCCGTGGTTGCCGTCTGTGGCGGTGAAGAAGGTAGCCTGGCCAAATTCTTCTCTTAACTGGTCAGAAGTGAGGACTGAGTAGGGAAGTTCGGATACATCCCTGCCGGTTTCCTTGGCAATGTAGCGGGCCATGGAGAAGGAACCGCCCAGTACCTTGAATGCGTTGAGGCCAAAACGGTAGGACTCATCTTTTAAGTAGATTTCCTTTACTCCCAGGTAAGCTGCCATGTGGTCCAGCTTGGTGAGTGGTGTTTTGGTGTACTGGGGGAAGCTTTCGTGGAATGTCCTCGCCTTTGCAATCTCCTCCAGTCCCATAATCGGCAGGTTCTTGTCATCTGTCTTAGGCATATGATTGACCGCCCATAGAATCTTCTGATCCATGTTACATAATCCTCCTTATTATCATCACGCTTTTTTATCTTCCGACTTGCGGCTGTTTACATCAATGTAGCTGTACAAAGTAAATTTGGAGATTCCGAAGTACTTGGAAACCTTGTCCCCTGATTTTGTTATAAGGAAGGCGCCCGCATCGTTCAGGAACTGGATGGCGGTGACTTTTTCCTCCTTGTTCATCAGAGCGGCCGGCTTGCCGATTAGGGCCACCGACTGTTCAATCAGGGTGTCTAACAGGTCGTTGACGTTGTGGACAATCTGTTCGGGCTGCTGCTTCACGTCCGATTGGGGTTCGGTGTCGATGAGAGCTTTTATGGAACGGTCCACAGTCATCAGGCCTGTTATGTCGTAATTGATGGAGAGAAGATAGTCTATGGAATCCCCTTCCTCATTACGAATGTAAATGGTGCTGGACTTCAGTATCTTGCCGTTGGATGTACGGGTCAGGTATCCAAGATGGTCTTTTAAAGAAGCCGGATCCTTGTGAAGGGTTTCCAGGACTACTTTTGAAGGTCCGTCCCCTTCCTGGCGGTTCGTCACATGACCGTTGTTGATGTGCACAATGGAATGCTCCAGGTCGTGTTTTTCAAGGTCGTGTATGACAATCTCACAGTCAGGTCCGAACTGTCTCGCAAGGCCATCAGCAAGCTGTTTCAGTAAATCTAGTGTGTATGACATGGCTTAACCTCCTTTTCCTCGGACTCTTCAAATCTGGTGACTTTGTACAATAAACATTTCGCAAAGTTGTGATGCGTTGTTTATGATTCCATCATAGCACAAAAAAAAGGAATTGCAAGAGGTTTTTACAAAAAAATTTTGAATATCTAAAAATTTTTGCATTTTTTGCTTGCAAATGGATTTGTATGGTGTTAGTATAGGGGTACAGGAAGTCCTGTTCTATCTTATTAAAGTTTATGAATTCCGGATAATGTTTAGGACAGATTTAAAGAGCAGGTACATAAAATAATAAAAGGTAAAGGAGAGAGGTTATGTTAGTGATTGGGAACGGTCGTCTGGTTACCAGAGACCCAGAACAGCCATTTTTTGAAAATGGGGCAGTGGCAATGGACGGTACCGCAATAAAGAAGGTGGGCACACTGGAAGAGATTAAGAAGGAGTTCCCTGACGCCGAATATGTGGACGCAAAGGGGGGCGTCATCATGCCGGCCTTCATCAACACCCATGAGCACATCTACAGTGCCATGGCAAGAGGTCTTTCTATTAAAGGTTATGACCCTAAGGGGTTTCTGGATATCCTGGACGGCATGTGGTGGACCATTGACCGCCATCTGACCAATGAGCAGACACGCCAGAGCGCCAGGGCCACTTACCTGGATTCCATTAAGAACGGAGTCACCACCGTATTTGACCACCACGCCAGCTTCGGGGAGATAAAGGATTCCCTGTTTGCTATTGAGGACGCCGCGAAGGAGATGGGCGTCAGGACTTGTCTGTGCTACGAGATTTCCGACAGGGACGGCATGGATAAGGCAAGAGCGGCTGTTATGGAAAACGCATCCTGGATCAAACATGCCCTGGCAGACAGCACGGACATGATTGCGGGTATGATGGGAATGCACGCCCAGTTCACCATCTCGGATGAGACCATGGAGCTGGCGGCAGCCAACAAACCGGCTGAGGTGGGATACCACATCCATGTGGCAGAGGGCATCGAGGATCTCCACGACTGTCTTAAGAAGTACGGCAAGAGAATTGTGGACCGCCTGATGGACTGCAACATCCTTGGGGAGAAGACCCTGCTGGCCCACTGCATATATGTAAATCCTCATGAGATGCAGCTGATTAAGGACACGGATACAATGGTGGTACATAACCCTGAGTCCAACATGGGCAATGCCTGCGGATGCCCGCCAACCATGGAAATCGTCCACAGAGGCATTCTTACCGGTCTGGGAACCGACGGTTATACCCACGACATGACAGAATCCTTTAAGGTGGCAAATGTTCTTCACAAACATCACCTCTGTGATGCCAATGCAGCCTGGGGCGAGGTTCCGCAGATGCTCTTTGAGGGTAACGCGGGGATTGCGAACCGCTATTTTAAGAAGCAGTTAGGTGTTCTGAAGGAAGGCGCTGCCGCTGACGTGATTGTCACTGACTACATCCCGCTGACTCCTATGGACGCGTCCAATGTAAACGGACATATCCTGTTCGGAATGACGGGCAGAAGCGTGGTGACCACGGTGTGCAACGGCAAGGTGCTGATGAAGAACAGGGAGCTTGTGGGACTGGATGAGGAGAAGATCCTTTACGAGGTAAGGGAAGAGGCAAAGAAGCTGGCCCATTCCATCAACGGTTAATTGCCAAAACAGCAGACGGCAGCCATAGAAAATGATAGGAATTCATAGGAAAGGCCTTCCAGGGCTGGCTGGCCTTTCCTATATATAAACAACCCATGGGCAATGTATAATTTATAAGTAATATCCGATTGCAGGGCGGCGGGAAAGCAGCACCCCGGGACGACAATGTCTCCCGGGCGGCTGAGCCGGATGGAGGACCTGGGGACCATGTTCCCCGGTATCCGGTGCTGGGACCTGGTCTGGTTATAAAGGAGGATAAGAATAATATGAGCGACATTATGACCCCGATTCCATTTGGAAAACTGATGAACTGGATCCTGGAAGAGAACAGGAAGGGCGCTGTATTTGGCATCAAGAGGCCATTCATTGCAGACCCGGACAAAACCTATGAGATTTTTGGCCGCAAGCTGGAGACTCCCTTCGGACCCGCAGCAGGACCCCATACCCAGCTGACCCAGAATATCGTGGCATCCTACGTGGCAGGCAGCCGTTTCTTTGAGCTTAAGACCGTACAGAAGCTGGACGGCGAGGACCTTCCCGTATCCAAGCCCTGTATCAAGGCAGACGACGAGTGCTATAACTGCGAGTGGTCCACTGAGCTCTATGTGCCCCAGGCATTTGACGAGTATGTAAAGGCCTGGTTTGCCTGTAAGGTGCTGGCCAGGGAATACGGACTGGGCAGTCCTGACGGCTTCCAGTTCAACATGTCCGTGGGATATGACCTGGACGGCATCAGGACAGAGAAAATTGACCGTTTCATCGAGGGCATGAAGGATGCTTCCGAGACCTCCATTTTCAAAGAGTGCAGGCAGTGGCTCCTTGACAATCTGGACCGGTTTGAGAAGGTGTCCAGGGAGGATGTGGAAGCCATATCTCCAAAGGTATGCAATTGCGCCACCCTTTCCACCCTTCACGGATGTCCTCCCCAGGAGATTGAGCGTATCGCCAGATACCTGATTGAGGAGAAGAAGGTACATACATTCATCAAATGCAACCCAACCCTGCTTGGATATGAGTACGCAAGGAAGATCATGGACGATATGGGATATGATTACGTTGCCTTTGGGGATTTCCACTTTAAGGATGATTTACAGTACTCAGACGCGGTTCCCATGCTCCAGAGGCTCCAGGCCCTGGCAGACGGGAAGGGCCTGGAATTCGGCGTGAAGATTACCAATACCTTCCCTGTTGACGTAAAGCAGAACGAGCTTCCCAGCGAGGAAATGTATATGTCCGGCAAGTCCCTTTACCCGCTTTCCATGTCCGTGGCAGGGAAGCTGGCTGAGGACTTTGGCGGGAAGCTGCGCATTTCCTATTCCGGCGGCGCTGACTTCTTTAACATCGCGGATATCGTGGATGCGGGCATCTGGCCGGTAACCATGGCTACCACCATGTTAAAGCCGGGCGGTTATGAGAGACTGGAGCAGATTGGACAGTTGTTTGCAGCCAAAGAGGCTGCTGCCTTTGAGGGCGTGGATGCTGCCAAGGTAGCCGGCCTGGTGGAGGCTGTAAAGTCCGACAAGCACCATGTAAAGGCAGTAAAACCCCTTCCTTCCAGGAAAATCAATAAGCCGGTCCCGCTGACCGACTGTTTCATCGCTCCCTGCCAGGAAGGATGCCCCATCCATCAGGATATCACCAGATACCTGCAGCTGGCAGGAGCAGGTGAGTTTGAGCAGGCCCTGGAGGTTATTCTCAACAAGAATCCACTGCCCTTTATCACTGGCACCATCTGCGCCCACAACTGTATGAGCAAGTGTACCAGAAACTTCTACGAATCCCCGGTGGATATCCGCAGGACCAAGCTGGAGGCGGCAGAGGGCGGATTCGAGGCAGTTATGGCAAAGCTCAAAGCGCCTGAGGTTACTTCTGATAAGAAGGCGGCTGTGGTGGGCGGCGGCCCGGCCGGACTGGCCGCAGCTTATTTCCTGGCCAGGGGCGGCGTGAAGGTGACCCTGTTTGAGAAGGAAGAGAAGATGGGCGGCGTTGTCCGCAACGTGATCCCGGGATTCCGTATCAGTGACAATGCCATTGACAATGACGTGAAGCTGGTGGCAGCCATGGGCGTGGAGATGGTGAACGGTAAGGAAATCACAGATATCGAGGCCCTTAAGAAGGATTACGATTATGTTGTCCTGGCAGTGGGTGCGTCCGAGCAGGGCGTTCTCAGGCTGGAGGCAGGTGATACCATGAACGCCCTGGATTTCCTGGCCCGGTTCAAGGCAACAGAGGGCAAGGTGGAATTGGGCAGGAACGTAGTGGTGATCGGCGGCGGCAACACGGCCATGGATACGGCCAGGGCAGCTAAGAGAAACGCCGGCGTGGAGAAGGTTTCCCTGGTATACAGAAGAACCAGACGCTACATGCCTGCTGACGAGGAAGAACTGGTTATGGCTGTGGAGGACGGCGTGGAATTCGCTGAACTCTTAGCTCCCGTGAAGCTGGAAAATGGAGTTCTGTACTGTAAGAAGATGGTGCTGGGTGACATGGACGCCAGCGGACGCCGGGGCGTTGTGGAGACAGATGAGATAGTGGAAGTGCCTGCTGACACCGTGATTGCCGCTGTGGGCGAGAAGGTTCCGGGGGCGTTCTATGAGAACTGCGGCATTGCCCTGGACAGCAGAAGACGTCCCCAGGTGAACCAGGAGACGCTGGAGACCTCCGTGAAGGGTGTCTATGTGGCCGGCGACGGCCTGTACGGTCCTGCCACGGTAGTGGAAGGGATCCGGGACGGCAAGATGGCTGCGGAGGCCATAATTGGTAAGGCTCTGGCGGAGGACCTGTTCAAGCTCTCTGATGCAGAGACCATCTACGGACGCAAGGGCAGGCTGGCAGAGGAAAATGACCATGTGGTTGACAGCGCCCGCTGCTTATCCTGCAACAGCTACTGCGAAAACTGTGTTGAGGTATGCCCCAACAGAGCCAATATCTCCCTGGTTGTTCCGGGCATGGAGAAGCATCAGATCATCCACGTGGATTATATGTGCAACGAGTGCGGCAACTGTAAGAGCTTCTGTCCATGGGACAGCGCTCCCTATCTTGACAAATTCACCCTGTTTGCCAGCGAGGCTGACATGGAAAACAGCAAAAACCAGGGCTTCACGGTACTGGACGCTGCTGCCGGTGTGTGCAAGGTAAGGCTTCAGGGCAAGGTTATGGATTACACGGTTGGTTCTGCAAACGGGGATGTGCCGGACGGCATCCAGAAAATTATCCGGACCGTCATCAACGACTATTCATATATGCTGTAGATAAATATGTGCGAATTGCCGTACAAAGGAGTCCTCAATGAAAATGTGGGGACTCCTTTGGCAAAGGCTTGTTAAAAAAGTAACGTTATTCTTTTGCGGGAATAATGAAAGGAGAAGAACAAAATGGCACAAAAGCGCAATAGAAAAGTAGCCGTGGTACAATGCCTGGGGGGCTGCCATGCAGAGGCAGCTGTTCCGCGGGAGGGACTGGCCGGAGACTGCAGGCAGGTCATGGCAGATTATCCGGACGGCATACTGAAATGTAAATGGGGATGTCTGGGCATGGGCAGCTGCGTGGCTGCCTGCAAGACGGACGCCATCCACATAAACGGCTTTGGAGTGGCAGAGGTGGACCGGGGCAAATGTGTGGGCTGCGGCCTATGCGTGAAAGCCTGTCCCCTTGGCCTGATACGGATTACCACGCCGGAATATCCGGTTTATCCGGCATGTATGAACCAGGACGGGGGAGCCCAGACAAGGAAGGATTGTTCAGTGGGCTGCATTGCCTGCGGTATCTGTGTAAAGAACTGTCCGGCGGATGCCGTCAGGATAGAGAATAACCACGCGGTAATAGATGAAGCAAAGTGTATCGCCTGCGGTATGTGTGCAGTCAAATGTCCAAGAGGAATCATATTGGATGCCGACGGCATTTTCACAGTAAAGGCGTAGAGGCAGGAGGCTTAAAATGGGAGAGAACTTTTGTTTTACAGTAAATGGAGTGGATCGCTGCACCAGCGAGGATAAACCGCTGCTGCGCTATCTGAGGGACGACCTTCACCTTCACTCTGTCAAGGACGGGTGCAGCGAGGGCGCCTGCGGCACATGTACCATTGTGGTGGACGGCAAGGCAGTCAAGTCCTGCGTCCTGACCACCAGGCGGGCAGCGGGCAAAAACATCATTACCACGGAGGGGTTAAGCGACGCTGAAAAGGAAGCTTTTGTGTATGCCTTCGGGGCAATGGGATCCGTGCAGTGCGGATTCTGTACCCCGGGCATGGTGATGGCCGGAAAGGCGCTGATAGACCGTGTTCCGGACCCCACTGAAGAGGAAATCAAGGTTGCGTTAAAGGGAAATATATGCCGTTGTACAGGATATAAGAAGATTATCGAAGGCATCCAGCTGACAGCAGCCATCCTGAGGGGAGACGCCCGGATTGAGGAGTCCCTGGAAAAAGGCGACGAGTACGGCGTGGGAAAGCGGGCCTTCCGTCTGGATGTGAGGGAAAAGGTGCTGGGCTACGGCGAGTACCCGGATGACGTGGAGATGGAGGGAATGGTATATGCTTCGGCTGTCCGGTCCCAGTATCCCAGGGCGCGGGTTGTGGATATCAACTACGAGAAGGCGGCAGCCCTTCCCGGCGTGCTGGCTGTGCTGACGGCCGAGGATGTCCCCAATAACAAGGTGGGGCATCTCCAGCAGGACTGGGACGTAATGATTGCCAAGGGAGATATCACCCGGTGCGTGGGCGACGCCATCTGTCTGGTGGTTGCCGAGTCTAAGGACATCCTTGAGAAGGCAAAGCGGATGGTGAAGATTGACTATGAGGAGCTGAAACCCGTGTGCTCCATCCGGGAAGCCATGGCAGAGGATGCGCCCAAGGTGCATGAGAAGGGAAATCTGTGCCAGAGCCGCCACGTTACCCGGGGGGATGCAAAAAAGGCCCTGGAGAATTCCAAGTACGTGGTGACCCAGACTTACCGCACGCCCTTTACCGAGCACGCTTTCCTGGAGCCGGAATGCGCGGTGGCCTTTCCTTATAAGGACGGCGTGAAGGTATATTCCACAGACCAGGGCGTCTACGATACCAGGAAGGAAATATCCATCATGCTGGGCTGGGATCCGGACCGGGTGGTGGTGGAAAACAAGCTGGTAGGCGGCGGCTTCGGCGGCAAGGAGGATGTATCCGCACAGCACATAGCTGCCCTGGCGGCTCTTAAGGTGCAGAGGCCGGTAAAGGTGGTGTTTTCCAGACAGGAATCCTTAAGCTTCCATCCAAAACGCCATGCCATGGAGGGTACATTTACCCTGGGATGCGATGAGAACGGTATCTTCACCGGACTGGATTGTGAGATTTATTTTGATACAGGGGCATACGCCTCCCTGTGCGGTCCCGTGCTTGAGAGGGCGTGCACCCACTCCGTAGGGCCTTACTGCTACCAGAACACGGATATCCGCGGCTTCGGCTACTATACCAATAATCCGCCTGCGGGCGCGTTCCGCGGCTTCGGTGTGTGCCAGAGCGAATTTGCCCTGGAGTCCAATATCAACCTTCTGGCGGAGAAGGTGGGAATTTCCCCATGGGAGATCCGCTACCGCAACGCCATTGAACCGGGCAAGGTGCTTCCAAACGGGCAGATTGCGGACTGCTCCACAGCCCTTAAGGAAACCCTTCTGGCTGTAAAGGATGCCTATGAGAGCAATCCCGGCAGGGCCGGAATCGCCTGCGCCATGAAGAACGCGGGCGTGGGCGTGGGGCTTCCCGATAAAGGCCGGGCAAAGCTGGTTGTCCATGACGGAAGGATTGAGTTATACAGCGCTGCCTCCGATATCGGACAGGGATGCGCAACTGTATTTGTACAGATGGTTTCCGAGACAACCGGTCTTGGAAAGGAACTGGTCAGAAATATGGGGGCTAATTCCGAGGTGGCGCCTGATTCAGGAACCACATCCGGTTCCCGCCAGACCCTGATTACAGGAGAGGCAGTCAGGATGGCCGCAGCTGATTTGAAGGAAGCATTGGAGGAAGCGGGCGGAGACTTTAGCCAGCTGGAAGGCCGTGAGTTCTTTGCGGAATTCTTTGACCCCACGGATAAGCTGGGAGCGGATGTGCCCAATCCAAAGAGCCATGTGGCTTACGGATTTGCAACCCATGTGGTGGTGTTAGACGACGACGGCAGGGTAAAGGAAGTGTATGCTGCCCATGACTCCGGAAAGGTAGTAAATCCTATTTCCATACAGGGCCAGATTGAGGGCGGCGTTCTCATGGGACTGGGCTATGCCCTGACCGAGGACTTTCCCTTAAAGAACGGTGTTCCCCAGGCTAAATACGGCACCCTGGGACTCATGCGCTCCACCCAGATTCCGGATATCCATGCAATCTATGTGGAGAAGGAAGAACTGCTGTCCTTTGCCTACGGCGCAAAGGGGATTGGGGAAATTGCCACCATACCAACCGCTCCGGCGGCACAGGGAGCTTATTATGCAAAGGACCATGTGCTGAGGACAACGCTTCCCATGGATGACACGTACTATTCAAAGAAAAAGTAAAAATAACATTGGAAATGAACGGCGAAAGGCAGTCCACCTGCTTTTCGCTTGTTCCGCATAAGGAGATGACATCATGGACAACACCCTTGACAAGACAGGGCATGGAATGGAACATAAAAGGGCGGATAAGGCCGTTGAATTCCGGTTTGCCAAACCACAGGACATACCCTTGATTCTCAGGTTCATAAGGGAGCTGGCTGATTATGAGGGAATGCTTGACCAGGTGGTGGCTACAGAGGAGCTGCTGAACCAGTGGCTGTTTGAGAAGGAAAAGGCAGAGGTGATTCTGGGGATGAAGGACGGGGAGACAGTTGGATTTGCGCTGTTCTTCCATAATTTCTCCACCTTTTTGGGAAGGGCCGGCATTTATCTGGAGGACCTGTATGTGCGCCCCGGGTACAGGGGACAGGGATTTGGAACCGCTTTTTTGAACCGGCTGGCAGCCATTGCAGTGGAACGGGGATGCGGACGTCTGGAGTGGTGGTGCCTGGACTGGAACAAGCCCAGCATTGACTTTTATCTGGGAATGGGCGCCCGGGCCATGAGCGACTGGACCGTGTACCGGATTGACGGGGAACGGCTGGAGGCCATGGCGGCGGATGCTCACAGGTAAATGATGCCCGCAGGCGGCGGATACCCGCGGGTGGCAGGGAAAAAGGGAAGTAAGCCGGAACATATCGTTAGATTGGCAGAGAGAAACAGAACAGGAGAGTGATATATATGAAGAAGATATTAAAAGGCGGAACCGTTGTTGGCGGAAGCGGCAGTGTCCGGGCGGATGTGCTCATTGACGGGGAAAAGGTGGCGGCAGTGGGAACCGGTGAGGAAATGGAGCGCCTGGCAGATGAGGATACCCAGATTGTGGATGTGGAAGGCTGCCTGCTCTTTCCGGGGTTCATCGACGCACACACCCATTTTGACCTCCATGTGGCCGGAACGGTTACGGCAGACGATTTTGCCACGGGAACCAGGGCGGCTGTCAGGGGAGGCACCACCACCATCGTGGACTTCGGGACCCAGTATGAAGGGGAGAGCCTGGCGGACGGCCTCAGGAACTGGCATGAAAAGGCGGACGGCAGGTGTTCCTGCGATTACGGATTCCACATGTCCATATCGGACTGGAACCCATCGGTCAGCAGGGAACTTGACGACATGATGGAAGCGGGAATCACATCCTTTAAGCTGTACATGACATACGATACCCAGGTGGACGACAAAACTATCTTTGAAATCCTGCGCAGGCTTAAGGAGGTGGGGGGAATCACCGGCGTGCACTGTGAGAACAGCGGCATGATAGCCGCCCTCCAGGCTGAGGCAAAGGCTGCCGGAAGGATGGGCGTGGAGAGCCACCCGGCCACCCGGCCCGCCGCGGCAGAGGCAGAGGCCATTGACAGGCTGCTCAGGCTGGCTGAGGTGGTGGATATCCCGGTGATAGTGGTGCATCTGACCTGCCGTGAGGGCTATGAGGTGATCATGGAAGCCAGGAAAAGGGGCCAGAAGGTATATGCGGAGACCTGCCCCCAGTATCTGCTCATGGATGACAGCCTGTACGGGCTTCCCGGCATGGAAGGGGCCAAGTACGTGTGCGCTCCGCCTCTGAGGAAAAAGGAGGACAGCGCTTGCCTGTGGAGGGCCCTGGCGGACGGGACCATCCAGACCGTGTCGACGGACCATTGCAGCTTTACCACTGGGCAGAAGGCGCTGGGGAAGGACGACTTTACCAAGATTCCGGGAGGCATGCCCGGAGTTGAGACAAGGGGCACGCTGCTCTACACTTACGGCGTGGACGCGGGAAGAATCACAAAGGAAAAAATGTGCCAGCTCCTGTCGGAAAATCCTGCCAAGCTATATGGAATGTATCCCGCCAAGGGAGCCATTGCCCCGGGAAGCGACGCGGACATCGTTGTTATGCGTACCGGTGTGGAGGACGTGGTTACGGCGGCGGACCAGGTGCAGAATGTGGACTACGCCCCCTTTGAGGGAAGGAAGCTGACAGCCCGCATAGAGAGCGTGTTCCTGCGGGGTACCCAGGTGGTGAAGGACCATCAGGTGGTGGTGGAGAAGGCCGGAAAATTTGTGAAGCGCGGAAGGTATGGGCTGTAATCAGATGTGAAAGAAAACCAGCTTGGAAGTTGAAAAAAGGGTGCAAATGCGGATGATTTATCTGTGTTTGCACCCTTTTTATGCTCTTTTTAATGGTGGAGGTCATTTGCTCATCAATATCTCGCGAAAGCCCCTTGACACAGGGGAAAGATTTGCGTTCCTGACCCATACCAGATAGATTTTCTGGATAAGGGGGATACTGGTGGCGATATGCAGTTCCGTAAATCCCAGGCTTTTGAATTGCTTATAAAAGGTATAGGAGACAATGGAAATGCAGTGGTTTGAAATCACCTCGTTGATCAGCCCGTAATCATTGTAGGTGGCTGTCAGGGATTTGGGCCTGAATCCCGCACCGCCGCATATTTCATAGAGCAGCCTGTTGGTGCCGTTGGTGCTCACATTGTAGACTGCGAAAGGTTCGTTTATCAGTTCGGCGGGCTCTACGGACTTTTTGTGTGCCAGGGGATGATTCCTGCTTATGACAAATTTCACAGGCTCTGTATAAAGCAGAATTTTTTCCAGGCAGGTATATTCAGATTCGTTGTCAAACTCTCCGCATAAGCCAAAGGTACTGTTATAGTTGGACACATCCTTGATGATGGCTGTGGTATATTTAAAGGTGATGTTTAAACTGCAGTTGGGATAGGCGAGGTGAAACTGGGCGCTTTTCCTTGGCAGAAAGGTGGTATTAATGGAACATAAGGCAGACAGGTCAACGGTGTTCAGGTCGCTGCTGACCTGGCGCTTTACAGCGGATATTCCATGGTTGATTTCCTCAAGGGAACGCCTTGCGTAGTCAAAAAAAATTTTTCCGTATTTCGTCAGTTCTATATTCCGGCCCCGCTTCATGAACAAAGGGGCGCCAATTTCTTCCTCAATGCCAAGTATGGCCTTTGTAAGAGCAGGCTGTGTGATATGCAGAGATTCGGCGGCACGGGTGTAGTGCTGGTATTCAGCAGCTTTTAGAAAGTATTCCAGATGCTGGTAATTCATAAGCCCTCCTATTTCCAAAAGTTATTAATTGGCAAAAAAAAGTAATTTGTAATAATTGCATAAATATGATTGAATTATAGTAAATAAATCAGTAAATATACTCGCAGACACATTAATTATAGATTGAATTATCAATATATTCAAGCAGGTGGGGGTGGATAAATAAAAAATTTAGGAATTACGGTTTGGTCAAGGGAGGTTTCAGACAACAATTTTATCCAAAGGAGGAACTAGAATGAAAAAAGTGATGAAGAAAGTAATTGCAGCCATGGTTTCAACTGCAATGCTGCTGTCTCTTGCAGCTTGCGCAAACTCCAATGCGGACAGTGCCCCCGCAACAGCTGCCGCCGCTACAGCAGGTGATTCCAAGGCGTCAGAGGGCGCGGGCCCGGCGGGAGCGGACGGAGCGGACCACACACAGGGGGAAACATTTAAAATCCGTTTTGCCACCAATGCATCAGCCGGAGATGTTGCGGGAGACGGAATCAGCCAGACTGGAAAAGGGATGATTTATTTCTGCAAACAGATTGAAGAGCGCAGCGGAGGCCGCATCACCACACAGATATTCACAGACGGGCAGCTGGCGTCCTCCACCCAGGAATATATTGGCGGCGCCCAAAATGGCGCGTATGAGATCTTTATGCTCAACTGCGGTTCCTGGGCTGATTACACTCCGGCCTATGCTGGTTTAAATATTCCTTATCTCTACATGGATTATGACGACGCATACGCGGTCCTGGATTCTGGGCTGCGCCAGGAGTGGGACCAGCGGGCCCAGGCCGATACACAGTGCATCCCCCTGGCCCATCTGGATATTGGATTCCGCCAGCTTACGGCAAATAAGGAAATCCATTCCCCGTCTGACTTGAAAGGCGTCAAGATACGAACCATGGTAGATCCGATTCAAATGAATTGCTGGGAAGCCTTTGGGGCCAGCGTGACGCCGGTTCCCTATGCGGAGCTTTACACGGCCCTTCAGCAGAAGCTGGTGGATGCCCAGGAGAATCCGCCCTCCAACATTGTTTCCTCCAAAATTTATGAGATGCAGAGCTACTGTATGAAGACGAACCATAACTTTACAACCACAATCATGGCTGCCAGCCCTGTATTCTGGAGTACGCTGTCGGAGGAGGACAAGGTATTCATCCAGGACCTTTGGAAGGAAACGGAGATGTATGTCCGTTCCCTGACCGAGGATTTATCCGACGGCTTCTTTGATGAGATGCAGTCAAAGGGAACAACGGTCATTGAGCTGACAACAGATGAACTCAAGGTATTCCAGGATGTGGCCAAGTCTGTGTGGCCCCAGGTGGAGGAACAGATGGGCTCAGAAGCCTACAATAAGCTGGTGGATTTTGTAATGGATTATCAGGCAAAGAAATAAGCGGGGGGAAAGCGTATGAAAGATGGAAGGTTCGACCTGAAGACGTTTCTGGATAACATAGAGCTGTATATATCGGCTGTTTTATTCATAGCCCTTACCGTATTGCTTTTTG
>OGSS01001289.1_pt1 | contig 17050 bp, 17 predicted proteins | sample 1553591 | NCBI WGS metagenome assembly OGSS01 (sample SAMEA2580061, study PRJEB22360) | human gut metagenome | biome: human gut; feature: human-associated habitat; material: faeces | place: Denmark | collected 2008/2010
TTGCGGTGGCTGTGGCGCACGAGAAGCACGATCACCGCGACGATGACGGCGGCGGCGAGGGCCGCGAACGCCCAGCGCTGCCAGCCGCCCGCATCGGCCAGGAACGAAAAGGCCGCGCCCGTGTTGTGCGCCAGGACCAGATTGAATCCCGTGCATACGGGCAGGACCTCGCCGAGCGAGAAGTTCTGCTCGAACCAGATCTTCGTCGCCTGATCAATGCCGAGGACGAAGAGTCCGAGGCAGAGCCAGGCGGCGAACTTCGCGGGGGTCGGGCGGGCGGAGGCGTCCGTCATGAGGGCTTCCTCGGGCCGCCGCATCAGGCGAAGAGGCGCTTTTCACCGGCGCCGAAGAGGTTGGATGCGCAGCGCGGGCAGAGCGTCGGATGCACGGAATCCCGGCCGATGCCGGCGACGTAGTGCCAGCAGCGCTCGCACTTGCCTTCCTTCGAAGCGGAGACGGCGAAGTGCGTCTCCTCGTCGGCGGACTTCACGAGTTCGACGGCGGAGACGATCATCACGAAGCGGAGCTCGTCGCCGAGGGACGCCAGAGCGTCGTAGACGGCGGGAGCGGCCTCGATGCGGACGCCGGCCTGAAGCGAGGAGCCGATCTGGCCTTCGCCGCGGAGCTCTTCGATCTTCTTCTGAAGGTCGGCGCGTACCGTGCGGACGGCGTCCCACTTGGCGAGGAGGCCCTCGGCGCCGGCCACTTCGGGCAGCGGTTCGAAGCGTTCCGTGAAGATCGTTTCGCTTTCGTTGGGCGAGAAGACCTTGAAGGCCTCCTCGGCCGTGAAGGAGAGGACCGGAGCCATCAGGCGCAGGAGCGTCTTCGTGATGTACCAGAGGGCCGTCTGAGCGGAGCGGCGGGCCTCGGAGCCGGGAGCCGTCGTGTAGAGACGGTCCTTGAGCACGTCGAGGTAGAAGCTGCCGAGGTCGGCGGACGCGAACGTCTGGAGCATCGAGACGACGTTGTGGAAGCGGAATTCTCCGTACTCGGCGAGGACTTCCTTCTGGAACCTTTCTGTATAGGCGAGGGCCCAACGGTCGAGCTCGAGCAGGTTCTCGACAGGCACGAGATCCTTCGAAGCATCGAAGTCGGACGTGTTGGCGAGCAGGAAGCGCAACGTGTTGCGCACGCGGCGGTAGCTTTCGACGACGCGCTTGAGAATCGTCTGGCCGAGGCGGAGCTCGCCCGAGTAGTCGGTGGAGGCGACCCAGAGACGGAGGATTTCAGCGCCGAACTTCTCGCTGACTTCCTGCGGACGAACGACGTTGCCCTTGGACTTGGACATCTTCTCGCCCTTTTCGTCCACGACGAAGCCGTGGGTGAGAAGCATCTTGTACGGCGCGCGGCCGTCGATCATCGTGCCCGTGAGGAGCGAGGAGTGGAACCAGCCGCGGTGCTGGTCGGAGCCCTCCAGGTAGAGGTCGGCCGGCCAGGCGAGTTCGTCGGCATGGCTGCCGCGCATCACGGTGTAGTGCGTGACGCCGGAGTCGAACCACACGTCGAGAATGTCGGTGGAGCGGACGTAGTCGGCGGCCTCGTCGGCAGTGAGGAAGTCCTCGGGTTTGGCGGTGGCCCAGGATTCGATGCCCTTTTCCTCGACCATCTTCGCGACCTCTTCCATGATCTCAAGGGTGCGCGGGTGCAGCTCGCCCGTTTCCTTGTGCATGAAGAAGGGGAGCGGAACGCCCCAGTTGCGCTGACGGGAGATGCACCAGTCGGGACGGTTCTCGATCATCGCGTAGAGGCGGTTGATGCCCCAGGTCGGGAAGAACTTCGTGGCCTTGACGCATTCGAGGGCGGCATCGCGAAGGGATCTTTCGCTCGCCTCTGTGTCGAGCACGCCGCGCGTGTCGGCGTTCGGAGCGTCCATGCGGACGAACCACTGGTTCGTGGCGCGGTAGACGAGCGGGGTCTTGTGGCGCCAGCAGTGCATGTAGCTGTGCACGATCGAGCCGTGGGAGAGCAGGTTGCCTGCAACGGCGATCGTCTCGCAGATCTTGTCGGCCGCAGCCCAGATGTTGAGGCCGCCGAAGAGCGGAAGCGACTCGGAGTAGGTGCCGTCGCCCATCACGGGGGTGAGGACCTGGTCGTTCGTCATGCCGTGCTTCTTGCAGGAGATGAAGTCGTCCACGCCGTAGGCGGGAGCGGAGTGCACGATGCCCGTACCGGCCGTCGCGTCGACGTAGTCGGCGAGATAGACGGGCGAGAAGCGGCGGAAGCCCTCGTGGACGTGCCAGAGAGGATGACGGAAGCGCACAAGCTCGAACTTGTCGCCCATGGCGGTAGCGATCTTCTCGCCCTTCATGCCGTAGCGCTCAAGCGCGGCTTCGGCGAGGCCCGTGCCGAGGATGAGAAGGCGGTCGCCCACGTCGTAGAGCCCGTATTCGAGCTCGGGGTTCATGTTCAGGGCCTGGTTGGCGGGAATCGTCCAGGGCGTCGTCGTCCAGATGACGTTGAAGCAGGGCTTTTCAAGGCTGCGGCCGAAGATTTCCTCGACGCGTGCGCGGTCCTCGTCGGCGAGCTCGAAGGCGACGTCGATCGTGTGGCTCTTCTTGTCCTTGTACTCGACTTCGGCTTCGGCCAGGGCGGACTGGCAGTCGAAGCACCAGTTCACGGGCTTGAGGCCGCGGTAGACATAGCCCTTTTTCACGACGGCGGCAAGGGCGCGGATTTCCTCGGCCTCGTTCTTGAACTTCATCGTGCGGTAGGGGTTGTCCCAGTCGCCGAGAACGCCGAGGCGCTTGAAGTCGGCGAGCTGGAGCTTGCTCTGCTCGAGGGCGTAGGCACGGGCAAGGCTCTGCATCTTGTCGACGGGGAGGTTCTTGCCGTGCATCTTCTCGATCTGCACTTCGATCGGCATGCCGTGGCAGTCCCAGCCCGGAACGTACGGGGCCTGGAAGCCCTCAAGGGTCTTTTCCTTGAGGATCATGTCCTTGAGGATCTTGTTGACGGCGTGACCGACGTGGATGTTGCCGTTGGCGTAGGGAGGACCGTCATGAAGGATGAACTTCTTGGCGTCGCGGCGGGCGTCGATGATGCGTTCGTAGATGTGCTTTTCATCCCACTCCCTGATCCATTCCGGTTCGCGCTTGGGCAGGTTGCCGCGCATCGGGAACGGCGTGTCGGGAAGGTTGAGCGGGTATTTCTTGGTGTCGGCGGCCGATCCGGCTTCTTTTGCCATGGTCAGTACTCCTGGCCCCCTCGGGCTCTTCAGGTAAAGGTTAAGGATTCATGCCTTGAAGGGGGACGTCCGCCTGAGGACGGACGCACCCGAGAATCCGACGGGCATGATCGGCGTCGGACTCGATGGCGGCCTTGAGCTCGTCAAGACCGGAAAACTTCTTCTCTCCCCTCAGGCGCTCGACGAACTCGACCTTGACGATGCGGCCGTAGGCCCCTGCCGCTCCAGTCAAAGACGTGCGTCTCGAGAAGCCAGCGCCCGTCGGTTGCGACCGTGGGCTTGACGCCGATCGAGGCGACGCCGTTCTGAACGGCCTGTCCGAGTCCGTGGATGCGGACGGCGAAGACGCCCGTGACGGCGGGACGGGAGTGGCTGCCCGGCGGAATCGGCGCCATGTTGAGCGTGGGGAAGCCCAGCGTGCGGCCGAGCGCGGCGCCGTGGATGACGCGGCCCGTCATGCTGTAGGGACGACCGAGCATCAGGGCGGCCTCGTAGAGGTCGCCTACGGCGAGGGCCTCGCGGATGCGCGAGGAGCTCACGCGGGCCTCCTTGTGATAGAAGGTCGGGGAGACGTAGAGCTCGTAGGGCAGTGTGCGGGAGAGCTCTTCAAGAAGCTCGACGCTGCCCGCGCGGTCGCCGCCGAAGCGGAAATCCTTGCCGACGCTCATCCAGCAGGCGTCGAGTCCCTTGAGAAGGACGTCGCGCACGAACGTCTCGGCCGGCATGCAGGCCAGACGCGAGTTGAATGGCAGTATGTAGATGCGCTCGATGCCGGTTCCAAGGATGGCGTTCACCTTGTCGTAGAGCGTGGAGATGCGCGCGACTTCGCCGCCGCGGCCGAAGAAGTCCTTCGGATGGGGCTCGAAGGTGACGACGGAGGGAACGAGTCCGCGCGCTTGCGCGGCTTCCTTCACGTATTCGAGAAGCGCCTGATGACCGAGGTGGACGCCGTCGAAGTTGCCGATGGCGACCGCCGACGGACGGCGCTGGAGCGGAGAAGGCAGACCGCGGAAAACGTGCATGACTTGAACGGCCTTTTGCTGGATTGGGGAAAGTTCCGATTATACGGAAAATTTCTTCTGCCCCGCCCGAAGCGTGCACGGTCTTTGGTTTAGAATGACGCCACTATGCAGAACATCGTAATTCTTATCTCCGGCCGCGGCAGCAACTTCGAGGCGATCCTTCGAACGAGCCGCGAGGAAAACTGGGAGTCCGCCTGCAATGCACGCATTGCGGCGGTGATCTCCAACCGCCCTCAGGCGGCTGGTCTTGACATCGCGCGCGCTGCGGGCATCGAGGCCGTGGCCATGGACCACAAGGCCTACGACTCCCGCGAGGCATTCGAGGCCGAACTCGCCGACATCATCAGCCGCTATGATCCGGCCGTGATCGTTCTGGCGGGCTTCATGCGCGTTCTGACGGAGGGCTTTGTCTCCAGGTTCGAGGGGAAGATCCTCAACATCCATCCCGCCCTGCTGCCGCTTTTCCCCGGCCTCAATACGCACCAGCGCGCCATCGATGCGGGTTGCCGCGTGCACGGCTCGACCGTTCACTTCGTGACGGCCGTGCTTGACGGCGGTTCGATCATCGGCCAGGCCGTCGTGCCCGTTCTGCCGTCCGACGATGCCGATGCGCTTGCGCACCGCGGCCTCGTCTACGAGCACCAGCTGTATCCGAAGTGCGTCCGCGCCATTCTCGAAGGCCGCGTCCGCTGTGAGGACGGCCGCACCGTCTGCAACGACGAGACCGCCCGCTCGCTCACGATCTTCGGCTGCTGACCGTTTTTTGACAACACCGCGCCGGCGGACGGTCCGTTCGCCGGCCTCATGGAGGAAGCGCAGGCCCCGCAGGGGTTCGGGTCGCTTCCTTTTTGCTTTAACTACCGCTGAATACATATGGCTGAAACCAAGTTCCCGAAGCGTCGCGCGTTTGCGATGCAGAAGCCCCGCAAGACCGAGCGCACTGAGTCGCCCCGCCGCACGGAGCGCCAGCGCGCCGCCGACAAGCGCCGCCGCGAGGAGGCCCGCGCCATGGGCGGCTACGCGAAGGGCCCGAAGACGCCCGAAAAGTGCATGACTGCGCTCCAGCCGGGCCAAGTCCGCATCACGGGCCTGATCGTCGACGAGCTCACCCGAGCGCTCGGCGTCATCCTGAAGCTTGACGGTCCCGCCGACGTGCTGATGAAGCTCTTCTTCCGCAGCAACCCGCGTCTGGGCATGCGCGACCGCGGCATTATCGCCGAGGGCATCTACTATGCGCTTCGCCATCTCGGCACGCTCTCCTGGGCTATGCATCCCGTGCCTCCCGCCCGTGCGCCCCGCCTTGTCGCTCTCGCGACGCTTGCACGGCAGCACGGCATCGAGTCCCTCCCGCCCGCTTCCATCGGCCGCGAGGAAGGCCCCCTCAAGAACGTGCTCGCCGCAGACTTCTCGAAGGCGCCCCCCCACATTCAGGCCGAACTGCCCGAGTGGATCTACAGCCTCCTCGAAGCCCAGTACGACGACACGAAGGAGCTCTATGCCTCGATGCTCGAGGGCGCTCCGCTCGATCTGCGCGTCAATCTCCTGAAGGCCAGCCGTGAGGAGGTTCTTCAGGAGCTCGCCGCCAACGGCGTCGAGGCCTATCCGACGCCCTTCAGCCCCGACGGCGTTCGTCTGCCGACGAAGCCCGGCCTCACCCAGTGGCCGATCTACAAGGAAGGCAAGGTGGACGTTCAGGACGAGGGTTCCCAGCTCATCGCCCGCCTGCTCACCCCGCGCCGCCGTGAAATGATCTGCGACTTTTGCGCGGGTGCGGGCGGCAAGACGCTCGCCATCGGCGCCCTGATGCGCTCGACGGGCAGCCTCTATGCCTTTGACGTCAACGAAAAGCGCCTTGCGGGCCTTACGCCCCGCATGCGCAGAGCGGGTCTCTCCAACGTGCATCCGATCGCGATCCGCAGCGAGCGAGACGAACGCATCCGCCGCCTGCAGGGCAAGTTTGACCGAGTGCTCATCGACGCGCCGTGCACGGGCACCGGCACCTTCCGTCGAAACCCCGACCTGAAGTGGCGTCTCGCCCCGTCCGAACTTGATCGCATCAACAAGATCCAGAAGGATGTGCTCGAGCACGCCTCGCGTCTCGTGAAGAAGGGCGGCCGCATGGTCTACGCCACCTGCTCGATGCTCAGACGCGAAAACCAGGAGGTCGTCGAGGCCTTCCTCGAAGCGCATCCCGAATGGCATCTCGTGCCCGCGGCCGACGTATTCGCGCAGCAGGGCATTCAGTTCGACGCCTCCCAGTGGGAGCGCTTCGGCAGCTACTTCCAGATGCTCCCGCATGTCAACAGCACTGACGGCTTCTTCGCCGCCGTACTCCAGCGTGACTGACGCGAACTGACAGACCGCCCGTAACGGTTTGCACGCCGCCTCTCCTTTCGGAAGGCGGCGTTTGTTTTGCGCGCCGCTACCCTAAAAATGACGCTGCCCCAGACTTCTCCTGAAGTCGGGGGCAGCGGTCGGAGACTTTTCCTGTCCTCGGACAAGCAAAAAGCCCGGCCGATATGAATTGCCGAGCTTTTTCGCCGAATCGAATGCTCAGATTACTTGAGCTTCGTTTCCTTGTAGATCACATGCTTGCGAGCCACCGGGTCGAACTTGGAGATTTCCATCTTGCCGGAAGAGGTCTTCTTGTTCTTCGTGGTGGTGTAAAAATGACCGGTACCGGCCGTGGATTCAAGCTTGATCTTTTCGCGAGCGCCTTTCGCCATGGTGAAACTCCCTTAATTAGATTTCGCCGCGGGCGCGGAGGTCCGCCAGAACCGCATCAATACCAATCTTATCAACCGTACGAAGGCCAGCCGTCGTCAAACGCAGACGAACCCAACGGTTTTCGCTTTCAACCCAGAAACGGCGGTACTGCAGATTGGGCATAAAACGACGCTTGGTCTTGTTGTTCGCGTGCGAGACGTGATGGCCGACCATCGGCGCCTTACCGGTGACTTGACACACTCGTGCCATCTCTAACTCCAGTGAAATGAAAATAAAACATCTCGCAGGCCGGTCCCTCTCGGGCAGCCACGCGAGCGCATAAAAGAGAAATTATACGCCTCCTCATGTTCGCATGCCACCTGTCTCTGCAGTGCATGACACCGCATGGCAGGCTGACGCCCCACTGTGTCAGTACAGGGAGTCGGCAGTGCGCAGATTTGAGCGTGGAGCGCATTCTACCCGTTTTTTTTGATGCGTGTGCGGATTTTCCCAAAAAACTTTAGACTTAATGGAAAATTTTTCGTCCGCACGCGTGCCTGTGACCTCTTAGGAGGGACTGCGGCAGGCATATGCGCTCCGTCAGGCAGCGTCTGCGGCCTCCGACAAGCAAAGTCAGTCACGAGGAAATGACAGTCATGAAGGTTCTCCTTGCCCAGCCGCGCGGTTTCTGCGCGGGCGTCACGCGCGCCATCGCGATCGTTGAGCGTGCGCTTGCCATCTACGGCGCGCCCATCTATGTCAGGCACGAGATCGTGCACAACCGCACGGTCGTCAACAGTCTGCGTGAGCGCGGCGCGGTCTTCGTCGACAATCTTGCCGAGGTGCCCGAGGGTGCGACGGTCGTCTTCTCGGCCCACGGCGTGCCGAGGGCGGTGTCTGAAGAGGCGGAGCGCCGGGGCTTCCGCGTTTTCGACGCCACCTGTCCGCTTGTTACCAAGGTGCATCGCGAGGTTGCCCGCATGCGCGCCGAAGGACGCACCGTGCTGATGATCGGTCACGCCGGTCACCCCGAGGTCGAGGGCACGATGGGCCAGGTCGACGGCGGCATCGAGCTTGTCGAGAACACCGCCGACGTAGCAGCGCTGCCCTACACGAACGATGACTCGCTTGCCTATGTCACCCAGACGACGATCAGCGCCGATGACAGTCAGGCCGTGATCGACGCGCTCAGGCACCGCTTCCCCTTCATTCAGGAACCCAAGCGCCAGGACATCTGCTATGCCACGACGAATCGCCAGGAGGCCGTCAAGCTTCTCGCCCGCTCGGGCGTCGACATCGTGCTCGTGATCGGCTCCGCCACAAGCTCCAACTCCAATCGTCTGCGCGAAGTGGCCGAACGCGAGGGGGCCCGCGCCTATCTGATCGATACGGCCGAGCACATCGATCCCAAGTGGTTCGAGGGCGTTGCATGCGTGGGCATCACGGCGGGTGCCTCCGCCCCTGAATCCCTCGTCCAGGGCGTGCTTCGTTATCTTGAGGCCAACCTCAACGCCGAGCATGCCGTGGCGCTCGAAGGCGTCGAGGAGAACGTCGTCTTTCCGCTTCCCAAGGGACTTCGCGAGGAGGATGCCGACTGAGCCCCGCAAGGTAAAGTCGCATTCCGTTCTTGCGCTCGGGCATGGGCGGGAGACGGCGCACGCGCCGCATCCGCCCGCTTCGGGCACAATCCTTCTTTCCGCTTCCTCTATATAAGAAAGGCACGCAAGTAGAAAATGAGTTCGAAAGTGAAGCACCAGAGCCTGACGCCCGCCACCCAGTGGCTCAGGCAGCACGACATTCCCTTTGAGGAAAAGTCCTACGAATACGTCGAGCACGGCGGTACGGCGCTGGCCGCCTCGTCCTGCGGGATTGATCATCATCATGTGATCAAGACGCTCATCATGGAGGACGAGCACGCCAGACCGCTGGTCATCCTGATGCACGGCGACTGCGAGGTCTCCACGAAGAACCTCGCCCGACAGATCGGCGCCAAGCATGTTGCGCCCTGCAAGCCCGAGCAGGCCCAGCGCAATTCAGGCTACATGGTGGGCGGCACGAGTCCCTTCGGCACCCGAAAGAAGATGCCGGTCTACGTCCAGAAGACCATTCTCGAGCTTGACCATATCTTCATCAACGGCGGGCGACGGGGCTATCAGGTCGGCATCGATCCCAAGGTGCTCGTCGACGTGCTCGGCGGCATCCCCGTCGACTGCGCGAACGAGGAGTAGTCCTTCATCGGGACCTGCAGCAAAGACTCGACCAACAAAAAAAGGATCCGTATCTGAAAGATCGGATCCTTTTTCAGTTCTGAGGGCCGTGGGGCGGAGGTCAGAGGTTTGAGAGCTGCCAGCGGGGGCTGACGCCGAAGCTGCGCTTCGCCTTGAGCGCCTCGAGTTCCTCTGCCGTCATGCCTTCGAGGCGTGCGAGGCCTGCGGCGGCGATCATGGCGCCGTTGTCGGTGCAGAGCCGCATGGGCGGATAGAAGATCGTGCCGCGACGGCGGCGGACTTCGGCGGTGAGGCGCTGTCTGAGCTGGCGGTTGGCGGACACGCCGCCGGCGACGACGACGTTGCGAAGCCCCGTCTGCTTCATGGCGCGCACGAGCTTGGCGGCGAGCACGTCGACAAGAGCGTCCACGAAGCCGCGGGCGAGATTGCGGCGGAAGACTTCGTCTCCTGCGTCGGGAGCACTCTGGACGGCGGTGAGCACGGAGGTCTTGAGACCAGAGAAGCTCATGTCGAGATTTGGGGCGTGGATCATCGGACGGGCAAGCTCTATGGCGCCGGGCTCGCCCTCTTCGGCAAGGGCGGACACTGGGCGCTCGGGTAGGGCAGGCCGAGCAGCTGGGCGGTCTTGTCGAAGGCCTCGCCCGCAGCGTCGTCGAGAGTCTGGCCGAGAAGCTCGTAGCTGCCGAACTTCTCCACCTTCATGATCTGGGTATGGCCGCCCGAGACGAGAAGGGCAAGAAACGGGAATTCGGGAGCGGGATCCGAAAGACGGGCTGCAAGCAGGTGCCCCTCGAGGTGGTGCACGCCGAGCACGGGCACATCGAGCGCCCAGCCGATGGCGTGCGCAACGCCCGCGCCTGCGAGCAGGGCGCCGGCAAGTCCGGGGCCCTCCGTCACGGCGACGGCGTCGATGTCTCCGCGGGTCTTGCCCGCCTTCACGAGCACTTCGTCGACGAGTGCGACGGCGCGCCGGATGTGGTCGCGGCTCGCAAGTTCGGGCACGACGCCGCCGTAGGCGCGGTGCATGTCGATCTGGGAGTAGAGGGCGTCTGCGAGGAGGCCGTCCTTGTCGGAAATCAGGGCGGCTCCCGTCTCGTCGCAGGAGGATTCAATACCGAGAACTAGCATAGTGCCGAAAATTCTAGAGCCTTTTTGCGGTGGACGTGCAAAAAAATGGTGCTTCGGTTTGAATTTTCCCAGTGTTTTATGTCAAAATCTCGGACTCGACATTCGGACGGCTCCGCTCAGGGGCCGTCTTTGTTCGATTGCGTCCTCCGTCTCTTGTCCCGGAACCAGAGATGCCGGAGGCTTTCCATTTGATTTCCGGGTCATCACACTGTTTACTGAGGTTAGGTTCTAATGCCTACTATCCGCGTTAAAGAAAACGAACCGTTTGAAGTTGCCCTCCGCCGCTTCAAGCGCACCATCGAAAAGTCTGGTCTCCTTACCGAACTCCGCGCCCGCGAGTTCTACGAAAAGCCCACCGCCGAACGTAAGCGTAAGAAGGCTGCTGCCGTCAAGCGTCACTACAAGCGCCTGCGCAGCATGATGCTCCCCAAGAAGCTCTACTAATTCGAGTTTCTGCCCGGGCGTTGGAGGCCGGAGGCCGCCGATCCCCGTGCTGTCGGTTGGGCGGCGGCACAAAGCTCCACAGACAAACAATTTTTTCCTCACGAAGGATGGTGATGATTAAGGACAGAATCCGCGAAGATATGAAGGCTGCCATGCGTGCGCATGACGCGGCGGGTCTGAGCACGATTCGCTTGCTCCTTGCCGCGATCAAGCAGCGTGAGGTCGACGAACAGATCGAGGCCGACGATGCCCTGATCCTCTCGGTGATCGCCAAGATGGTCAAGCAGCGTCAGGATTCCGTGCAGCAGTATCTGGCGGGTGACCGTCAGGATCTCGCTGACAAGGAATCGGTCGAAATCAAGGTGCTCGAAGCGTATCTCCCGAAGGGACTTTCCGACGAGGAGATCGCTGCCGTCATTGATGCTGCCGTTGCCGAAGTCGGTGCGACCGGCATGGCTGCGATGGGCAAGGTGATGGCGATCGTCAAGCCGAAGGTGACGGGCCGTGCCGACATGGGCAAGGTCAGCGCTCTCGTCAAGGCGAAGCTCACCGCTTAAGTCGAAGTCCGCTGCATGGCGGGTGCGGCTGCTCTAAGCCGCACGTTCATAACGCAGGAATGCCGCTCAAGAGTTTCTCTTGGGCGGCCTTCTTTTTTATTGGGCGCCCTCAGGAGGCACCCGAGAGCCGGCCCGCTCAAGGCTCTATAATCAAAATCCTACCCGCCGCCCCTTCCGGGCGGAAGATCCACGCCTTTTCCCCTAGCAAGACCATCCATGATTCCCGAGGGCTTTATCACAGGACTGCTTGAACGCGCCGACATCGTCGACGTGATCAACCGCTACGTCCCTTTGAAGAAGGCGGGGCGCAACTGGATGTGCTGCTGTCCCTTCCACAAAGAGAAGACGCCGTCCTTCTCGGTGAGCCAGACGAAGCAGTTCTTCAAGTGCTTCGGCTGCGGTGAGGCGGGCAACGCCATCGGCTTCATCATGAAGTACGAGGGGCTTGAATTCCCTGATGCGGTGAGAAAGCTTGCGGGCTACTACTCGATGGAGGTTCCCGAGGACCGCTCGCCCGCAAAGATCAAAGCCCGCGAGAAGGCGCGCACGCTCACGGACTACATGGGAGAGGCCGCGGCCTTTTACACGGAGCAGCTCAGGCGGAACGCTGGGGCCTCCGATTACCTCAAGAACCGCTGCATTTCGGCCGCCACGGCTGCGAAGTTCGGTCTCGGCTATTCGCCCGACGACTGGCATCCCCTTCAGACCCTTTTCGGAGAGAAGTATTCCGACAGGGCGCTTGAGGAGTGCGGTCTTGTCAACGTCAGGAACGACAGGCGCTACGATGCGTTCAGAGGGCGCATCATGTTCCCGATCCGCAACGCCAAGGGCCTTGTGATCGGTTTCGGTGCCCGCACGATGAACGGCGACGAGCAGCCCAAGTACCTCAACAGTCCCGAAACGCCGATCTACCACAAGGGCAGCGAACTCTACGGTTATTTTGAGGGCAGGGAGGCGATCTACGGCAAGGGTCGCGCCATCGTCTGCGAGGGCTACATGGACGTGATCCAGCTTTCGCAGGCCGGGTTCGAGGAGGCCGTCGCCGCACTCGGCACGTCGATCACGCCCGAGCATGTCAGGAAACTCTTCAAGCTCACCGACAGCGTCTACTTCTCGTTCGACGGCGACGCCGCCGGCCGCAAGGCCGCGCGTCGTGCGCTTGAGGCGGCCCTGCCTGTCATCACGGACGTGCAGAAGGCGGGTTTCATCATTCTGCCGCCCGAGCACGATCCCGACAGCCTCATCAAGGCGGAGGGCGCGGAGGGGTTCGAGCGCCAGATTGAAAAGGCCTACGGACTCACGGACTTCATGAAGAAGCTCCTTCTCGAAGGGAAGGAGCTCATGTACGCCGAGGAGCGTGCGAAGCTCGTGGCCGAGGCCAAGCCTTGGGTGCTCTCGATGCAGCATGCTCCCATTCTGCGGCTTGCATTCATCCGCGAGCTCGCAGGCATCGCCCGCCTGCAGGCGGATGACATCGAGCGCCAGTACGGGCTCGCCGGCGCCGCTCCCTCCAGGCCGTCCTTCGATGGCGGCCGGCAGCAGGGCCGTGTCGGCTTTGCCCGCAGGCGTGACGACCGCTTTCCACGCTGGCCCGCGAAGCCCGCACCCGAGCCTCGAGTTCGCGTCAAGGACGTTAGGGAGCGCATGCTCCAGTGCCTCCTTTCCTATCCTCATCTCGTGAGCGAATTCAGCCACTCGATCGAGGAGGAGTTCCTGTCGAGCACGCATCCCGCCGCCGAACGCATCATCGAGGTCTGGCGCGCAGCGGCGGCCGAGGACGAGGAAGGAGGCTGCGTCAATCCTGCTTCCCTTCTCATGAGGCTCGGAGAGAGCGCCAGCCTTTCCTATTATGAGGAGCTCCTCACCGAGGAGCTCTCGACGGGCACGCCCGAGGAGGGCGCCCGTCTTGAGGTAAGGAAGGCCTTCATCGAGCTCGAGCTCGAGCGCACGAAGGCCCGCATCGAAATGCTCGCCCATGATGCGGCGAGGGACATGGACGCGATGCGCAGGCTCAACGACAGAAGGGCTGAGCTTCAGCGCCTTGCGGACGAGGCCCGTCTTGCGGAGCGCGAGTACCGCCTGCGCATTGAGAATCAGGCAAGGTTCGAGAGCCAGCGTGCGGCTGAAAAGCCTTCGGGCGGCGAGTTCGCCCCTCTTTCGTCCAATCCGATCGTCGCGCAGCTGCAGCGCTTCCTCAGGGGCGACACGGGGACTTCTTCTGTCTCGGGCGCGCAGGCCGCGCCTCAGGGAGCCTCCAGTGTTTCAACGAGTGCCGTGAGGGAGGCTCTGGCAGCAAGCGCCGCAGGGCGTACCGCGGGAGATTTCACCGCCTTCGCGGAGAGCTTGCCGCCTGAGCTTTCGGATGAGAAGGTTGATTTTGTACCCGATGGTATGAAAGAATATGACGTCTCGGGCATGCCGCCCGACGTGCCGTTCGACGATGAAGCTCCCTACCGCTATGACGACGCCGGAGATCCCGACGCGGATCTCAACGTGGGTCTGTGACGGCGGGGGAGGCCGCGCACCGGCGCGACTAGCTTTTCCCTAAGGAGCTCATTTTGAAGAAGACTTTATGGGCGGCCCTGCTGGCTGCCGGCACGATGGTTTCTGCGGCGGTCGACGCCGAGCCCCTTCGCATCGGTGTGCTTCCAGCCGCCGACGCCATTGTGATCCACGCCGCGGCCGACGAGAAGCTGTTCAAGGCCAGAGGGCTTGACGTTGAGGTGATTCCCTTCAAGTCTGCTCTCGAACTTGGTGCCGCCATGCGTGCGGGCCGCCTTGACGGGCATTTCGGCGATCTGATGAACGTCTTCACTCAGAATGAGCGCGGCGTTCCCCAGGCCGTGATTCTCACGACGACCCATACGAGCCGGGCACAGCGTGCCTTCGGTCGGCGGCTTTGGGCTCGGCCGTCGCGCCTGCCGCCGCCGAGAAGATCCGCTCGCTCAAGGATCTCGACGGCACTGAGACGGCCATGAGCTCCGCCACGATCATCGACTACCTGCTCGACCGCATGAAGGCTGAGGAAAAGCTTTCCGACGGCGCGCTCAGGAACCTTGAGGTCAAGCAGATCCCGATCCGCCTTCAGATGCTTCAGACCGGCAAGGCCGCGACGGCCATGCTGCCCGAGCCGCTCGTCTCCGTCGTCGAAGCGAAGGGGGGACGCGTGATCTGGGATGACCGCGGTCTCAACGAGGCGCTTGCCGTCGTTGCGCTCAAGAAGGACAGGCTTGACGACAAGACCGTCGCCGCCTTCCGGGGTGCCGTGGCGGACGCCGCCAGACTCATCGAGTCGGAGCCCGACCGCTTCCGCGCCGTCATGGTGAAGAAGGGCCTGCTGCCTGCGCCCGTTGCGCAGAACTACACGATGGTCCGCTTCTCCATGTTCGGCACGAATGACGGTCTGCCTCCCCTGCCGAGCGCCGAAGACGTGCGCCGCGTGGGAGAATGGATGGTCGGAAAGAACATGATCAAGGCGGTGCCCGCTTACGACAGCGTGGTGATCCGTCCGTAATTCGAAGGTGCGCATGCAGAATCAAAGGGAAGAGGCGCTTGAGCCGCCGGGACTGGCCTGCAACGGGCTTACGCTTGGCTACGACGGCAGGCCCGTCATTGAGGGGCTGGATCTGTCGTTGCCGCCGGGGGCCTCGCTTGCCATCGTCGGCGAGTCCGGTTGCGGGAAGTCGACGCTTCTCACCGCTCTCGCGGGGCTGAGGCCTGCGATTTCGGGGACGGTCAGGTGGACCTCTCCTCAGGGCGGAGTCCGTTCGATTCAGGACATGCGCACAAGCTTCGTCTGGCAGCATCTCGGTCTTTTTCCGTGGAAGCGCGTGAGGGAGAACCTCGCGCTTCCACTGGAGCTTTCCGCCGGACGCTGCGCCGATTCGGCCGGGCGTGTCTCGGCCATGCTTTCCGAACTCAGACTCTCTGGGCTCGAGTCGCGCTTTCCCTCCGAGCTTTCGGGAGGACAGCGGCAGCGTCTTGCGCTCGGCCGCGCGCTCATTGTGCAGCCTCAGGTTCTCTTCATGGACGAGCCCTTCTCGGCTCTTGACGCGCTTTTGCGCGCGCGCATGCAGGATTTCCTGACGGCGCTCCGCCGCAGGCATCCATGCAGCGTGATTCTGGTGACACACGACATCAGCGAGGCCGTTGCGCTCGGTTCGCATGTCCTGATGCTTGCGCCCCACGGCCGCAGAGCGCCCGAATGCTTTGAAAATCCCGCCTACTCGCAGGAGCTCGGCTGCGGCGACAGGGCCTCGCCTGCCTTTTACGACACCGTGCGCCGCATTCACGCGGGGCTGGCGGCCGCTTCCGGAGAGGACGAATGATCGTGATGCGCTACATCCTCGGCTTTCTCTTTCTGGGCGGATGCTGGCACGCGGGCGCGGTTGCGCTCGGACCCGACCTTCTGCCCGATCCCGTGGCCACGATCAGGCTCTTCGCCGAGTCTCTAGGCACGCCTGAATTCTGGGGGCACATCCTCGTGAGCCTCTGGCGCCTGACGCTCGGCCTTGTTGCGGCCGTCGCGGTTGCCTTTCCTCTGGGACTTCTGCTCGGACACTGCCGTGCGGCGGATCTGGCGGGCAGTCCGCTCCTCTTCATTACTTATCCGCTGCCCAAGATCGTATTGCTTCCCGTGTTCTTCACGTTGGTGGGGCTCGGAGACGCCTCGCGCGTTCTCCTCATTGCGCTTACGACGGGCTATCAGGTGCTCGTCATCATCCGTGCCGGGGCGCTCAGCATCGATCCCTCCTGGGTCAAGGCCTTCCGCTCGATGGGCGGCACGACGGCCGAGGCCGTCCGACATCTCTATGTTCCCGCAGCGCTCCCCGCGCTCTTCACCTCCCTCAAGGTGGCGAGCGGCACGGCGGTCGCGGTGCTCTTTCTGGCCGAAAGCTTCGCAACCACCTCGGGGCTCGGCTACCTCATCATGGACGCCTGGGGCATGGGGGACGTGCTCTCCATGTTCAACGCCATTCTGGGCATGAGCCTTCTTGGTCTCGTGATCTACGGCGTCATCGGACTGCTCGAGAGGGTGTGCTGTCCCTGGCTCTTTGCGGGCAGGAGGTAGGGCTCCGACAGAGGGTGCCTATTCGGACAAACCATCATAAACGGCGGAATTTTCCGCCGTTTTTTGATTAAAAGCATGCTTTCTGACGGAAAAACACGACTTCGAAGGCAGGGATTGCCATTACGCCGCCTCCACTTTCGGGAGGCGGTGTGGCAAAATGATTAAGTCATTGTCCTTTGCTTTGTCAAGCGGAAAGACGTACTTTTTTGAAACCTTTGAAAAAAGCATATCGGCTCCCGGCTTGGCGAATGACATCACGTGGAGACGACACGCGGATTTTGCCGTGAGTTTTTCGACCGGAAGAATTCAGGGCAAAAGATGCGTCGGAGGGCGCCCGACGGGCGCCATGCTCCGCATGCAGCGGCGAAGGGAGGCCTCCGGGTCTCCGTGTTTGATCCGCGTGCCGCTCGGCCTAGTCAGTCGTGCGCAGCGCAGGGAGTCGGCGTGAGAGAGATGCGCGCCGTCTCAGCAGAAGAGGGCAGGTATGGCTGTATCCAAAAAGACGACGGTGAATGAGGCGGCTCAGGATGAAACGGAGCAGGCGCCTCAGACGGTGGCTCCCAAAAGGAGGCGTGCGCCAGCAAAGCGCGCCGAGAAGGAGGTCGCGACCTTGGAAACCGCCGGTCTGAAGCTCTCCGTGGAGGCCTCTGAAGAGGCGGTGGCCCCCAAGACCAAGCCCGTGCGTCGCCGCCCCCGCAAGACCGCCGAGG
>OGSS01001294.1_pt1 | contig 17022 bp, 13 predicted proteins | sample 1553591 | NCBI WGS metagenome assembly OGSS01 (sample SAMEA2580061, study PRJEB22360) | human gut metagenome | biome: human gut; feature: human-associated habitat; material: faeces | place: Denmark | collected 2008/2010
CTGCCATATCGGCCTTGAACTGCGCGAGCTTCTGTGCCAGCGCGTCATCCGACAGGGCGATCATCTGTGCTGCGAGAATAGCGGCGTTGTCTGCGCCGTCGATCGCAACGGTTGCCACCGGAATGCCCTTGGGCATCTGCACGATGGAGAGCAGGCTGTCCATGCCGCCCATGACGCTGGTGGCCATCGGCACGCCGATTACCGGAAGCGTGGTGTAAGCCGCCAGTACACCGCCGAGATGTGCGGCCTTGCCTGCTGCCGCAATGATAAGAAGCTCGCAGCGCCTTCGGCTGCCCGGTTCTTCGCCAGCTGCTCGGCAGCTGCCGGGGTGCGGTGCGCGGAGCAGATGCGGACCTCAGTCGGAATATCGAACGATTTCAGACGGTCAACACACTTTTCCATTACCTTGAGATCACTGTCGGATCCCATGACAACGAGAACTTTTTTCATTTGTTATTCCTCCTACAAAAACAAATGAGGGCACGGGTATACCCGTGCCCTATAATCGCTCATTTATGTGCACCGATGCCCGAGAGAATGCACGAATGCCCGACAACAAAAAACTGTTCAGCTGCAGTCTGGTTCAAAAATACGCTGCCGGTCATGAGTACACCTCTTTCTTAAAACCAACGGTGACGATACATATTTATTTTAGCCAATTTAACTTGTTAATGCAAGTATTTTACCCACTTTTTTCGGGATTCGTGTAAATGCCCAAAGATAAATTTTACTCCTCTGCACTTTCGTGCAGAACGCCCTTTTTGTAAAGCACCTCTTCCATCTGGTGCACGCGCTCGGTCCACGAGCACTGCGCGCCGTAGGCAAGGCGTTTTTCCGTCCATGCCGGACGGTTTTCCTTGGCAGCGGCATCGCACAGCGGCAGGAACATCTCGGGATTGCGGGCAATGTAGACCACATCCTTGAAATCCTCGACCTGCAGCGGCTCGCGCGTGGAAACGATCGGCTTGCCGGTTGCCAGATATTCGTAGAACTTGAGCGGCGAAACGTCCTTGGAGAGCGCACCGGCACGGAATACGTTCAGGCAGACGTCCATCTGCGCCAGATACGCGGGCAGCTCGGGCTGCGGCACCAGACCGTGGAATACGATGTTCGGGTACTGCTTGAGATTTGTCAGGTCAACACCCGGCAGCGTGCGTCCGATCAGGAAAATCGTCGCGTTCGGACGGCTTTTCGCCAGCTTTTCGATCAGTGCATAGTCGATGCACTCCTGCAGCATGCCGACAAAGCCGTAGATCGGATGCGGCAGATCCTTCATGTCCTCCGGGCAGGGAAGGATGTCCTTCTCGGTCTGTACGCGCGAGAAGATCTCGTAAGCCGCGCCGTTCGGGATCATTTGGGTGGTCGGGTTGACCTTTTCCAGTGTCTCTGCCAGACCGACCGCGGTTGCGAATACCTGATCGGCAGGCTTGGCCAGATCGTGCTCCATCTTGTCCACAACCTTGGGATTGATGTGACCCTTGTACGCGGAATGACGGTCTACACAGTCGTATACCAGCTTGGCGTGCGGCAGGTGCTCCACAATGTCGCACGAGGTCGGCGAGTAGCACCACAGCACAGTCTCGTCGCCGAAGCCGTGCTCGCGCATCTTTTCGCGGATGAACGCCGCCTGCCGCTTCTGGTTAATTTTGTTGATCCAGCGGAATTTGTTGAAAAACGGCAGTACCGGCGGCAGCGCGTACACGGTGATGTTTTCGTGTCCCTCGACTTTTTCGCCGGGCTGCTTGTATTTTTCGATATATGCGGAGGCTTTTTTGTCCTTGAGCGGTGCGATCATGGACACCGGAGGATCGAAATACAGGATTTCGCTGTTGCGCAGACGGCTCATCACGTTCTGCTTGCGCGTCGGCAGAGGATGGTAGTTCGTTGTCGAAAGACAGACGATGTGGTTCTTCATATCTATATAACCCCTTTAGTGGATTGTTTTATCATGTATCGTAGGGCGGGCTGCCCTCAGCCCGCCGTGGTCAGCGGTATGCAGATGGTAAAGACGGCGGGGTGAGGGCACCCCGCCCTACGGTTTAGTTTTCGGAAATGTTCAGCAGCTTTGCTGCACCCTTCACATTCTCGGACTCTCTTTCTCGCAGCATTTCCGCAGTGCGGTGCACCTCGTTATCGAGCGCACCGGAGACGCACTCGTCGATGAGGCGGCACAGCGGCTCCGCCTTGACGGACGAAAGCTGCAGGCAGGTGCTGCCGATATATTTCAGAAAGCCGTCCACCTTGATATCGTAGCTCATGCCGACGACCGGAACGCCCTGACCGGCGGAGAACATCAGCGAATGCAGTCGGATGCCAACCACGGTTTTCATGCGGGAGAGGATGCCGATGGTGACTTCGATGGGCTGTCGGGTACGCACGGCGTGCCACGGACAGTGCAGCAGTGCGCCGACACGTTCTGCGGGCATGAGGTCGCTTGGGAACTCGATAGGTACGAAAACCGGCGTCAGGCCGTGCTTTTCGTAGGCGTAGTTGGCTGCAGCCGCGATTTCGGGCAGAGCCGTGTCCAGACCCTTCCAGTTACGCAGACCGAAGCCGATATACTTTCCGTTCGGGTCAATGCCGCTCTGCTCGAGGGCGATATTGACGATTTCACGCGGCGCCGGCGTCAGAATGATGGTCGGGTCGGCGGAAACACGGATATCCGGCCGGGTAACGCCCATTTCGGCAAGCAGTGCGCGGGAATTGTCATCGCGCAGCGTGATGCGGTCAACCGATGCGTCAATGGTCCTGGCGGCCATCCGGCGGTTGCCCGGACGGTTGATCGGACCGATGCCGCAGCCGTACATCATTACCTTGCAGCCGCGCTTTTTGGCGGCGTACAGCGTGTAGCAGTAGTACCAGATCGAGCGGGTGGACGTGACATCCTGCATGAGCGAGCCGCCGCCGTTGATATACAGCGCGGCATGGCGGAACTTGCGCAGGACGGAGAACACATTAAAGGTATAGATGGCATTCGTGCGGTAGATCAGGCGCGTTTCCTTCGGTCTGCGCGACATAACGCAGATGGTGCGTTCGGGATCGAGCTGGCGCATCTCCTGCACAATGGCCTCGAGGATGGCATCGTCACCGGCGTTGCCGCGTCCGTACGCGCCGCAGATGACAATGCTCTCACGCTCGTTTTTCGGACGATGGAACCGTGCCAGCAGGTGACGGTAGTTTTCCATCTGGCGTTCGCACATCTTGTCGCGCGAGAAATCGCGGGAGGCTTTTTCGTACAGTGCATCCGCAAATTTCTGCCGCAGTTCGGCGTCGTTGCCCAGACGGATCAGATATTCCGCCAGCCGCTTATCGTCCCCGACCGGGAAGATATAGCCGTTTTCACCGGTGTCGATGAGTTCGGGCATGCCGCCGACATCCGAGCAGATGGTCGCACAGCCGGCACAAACACCCTCCAGAATGGAATACGGGAAGGTTTCGGACACCGAGGACAGCAGGTTGATATCCATCGCGCGGAAGAACGGCATGACCGGCGATACCCAGCCGCAGAATGTCACGCGCTCGCGCACGCCGAGCTGGTCGCACAGCTTTTTGAGCATGTCCTCGTCCTCGCCGTCGCCGGCGATGAACAGGCGCAGCTGCGGCGCGGATTTCAGCGCCTCGGCAAAGCCTCGGATGGTGGTCGCAATATCCTTGACGGCGGTCAGACGCGCGGCAATGCCGCACAGCACGTCGCCGTCCTCGATCTCGGCACCGTAGGTGTCCCGCAGATAGGCCACACGGTCAAATTCGCCCTCCGGACGATCAAAATCCATACCGTTGTAGATTTTTACAATGCGCTCCGGGTCAAAGCCGCGCTCGATGAGCGTGCGCGCCATACGGTCTGCGACCGGCTGATAGAAGTCGAGAAAGCGCAGCGCGATGGCATTCGCCGTGCCGAGCGTGTACTGCTTGAGCGGACTGCCGAGGTAGTCCAGCCGGTAATCCGAGTGCACGGTCGTGACGATCGGCACCTGACGGCTGCGGCGCACCATGGCTCCCATCAGGTTGGCACGGCCGCCGTGGCAGTGAATAATGTCGGGCTTGAACGCATCTACCAGGTCGCGCATGGTCCGTGCCGCGCGGAACGGATTGTGCCGCTCGATCACGCGCACATCAATGCCGCGCTCGCGCGCTTCATCCGCAAACGGACCTGCGCGGAACGAGATGAGCATCACATCGTTATTGCGGTTGAGTCCGGTTACAGTATTCATAATCTGGGTCTTGGCGCCGCCTACATCGCCGCCGCCCATTACATGCATGATTCGCAAAGTCAAATACCTCCACTTGACAAGTATAATCAGTATACCATGAAAACAGGGGGATTGCAAAACCGTGAGACAGGAAAACGCGGCTTTTTCGGCGATTTTTCGGCAAACGAAGTTTGTGTTTCCACCGCTTTCATGGTATACTTAAGGCAACATCGCACAATTGAAGCTGAAGCTGCGGCTCCTTGCGCAGGCTCCGGTCGCGCTGCCGCGGCGCTTTACGGAAATTTTGCGCTTTTGTTCAATTATGCGGTCTTGCCTATCTATCTGACGGAAAGCGAGGGTTTTTCTTTTGTCCTCTAAAAATACCATGACGCGCGATGCGATGCTGTTCCTGCCGGCCAAGGTGGTCGAGGGACTGCTCGTCATCGGGTGTTCCTCGCTGTATTCCCACATCTTTGTGGAGGGTGCGGTCAGTGCATTCAACCTGACCAACACCACGATACAGCTGCTGTACCTCATCCTTGCGGGCTGGATGGCGAATTCCGCCACCCGCTATGTCGGTGAGGAGTACCGCGCCGATGAAGGACGCGGCCTGTTCTCCACGGTTTCTACCATCTATGTGGGATTGTGCGTGCTCGTTGCCATCGGCTGCTGCATTACGGCAGCTGTGACGCAAAGTCCGGTTTATCTGGGCGGTGCGCTGATGTTCTGCACCTACACGGCATTTCAGGTGCTCAATGCGGCGCTGATTCAGCTCGGCCGCGTCAAAGCATCCATCCTGTGGTCGCTGACCTCGGCGGTGCTCAAGCTTGCGGTTGCATTCGCGCTTGTCGGCGGCAAGTCGAATTATCCGTCGCCGTTCCCGGCTATCTTTGCCAATACCATTGCGGACGGTGTAGCTGCCATCGGTGCGGTGTTTGCGCTCAGCCTGCCGGTTGTTGTGCGGCTGAAGTATTTCTCCAAGCTGCTGCTGAACAGGTTCCTCAAATACGGCGTACCGCTGATGGGTGTTTCCATCTCGGTGGCGCTGCTCAACCAGATCGACAAATACCTCGTTGTCGGTTTTTACGGCAACATTCTGTACGCATACTACTCGAATAACAACTCGATTGCGAGCGGTCTGTTCACGATGATCTCGGTCGGTATTATGCGCGGCGTGTATCCTGCCGTGCTGCGCGGCTGGCGTGAGGGCGGCAAAGCCGCGGCAAAGCCGCTGCTCGATCAGGGCGTGCGGCTGTATCTGCTGATCGCTGTGCCTGCTGTTGCGGGTCTGACGGCGGTGGCGCTGCCGCTCAGCCGGTTTCTGTTCCCCGCGAAGTATGCCGCCGGTGCGCCGGTCATTGCGTATACTGCGCTTGCCATGCTGTTTATGGGCCTGACCGAGTACGCCAACAAGGCGTATGAGCTGGAGCAGTCCACCGTACACGTTCTGCAGAACAGCGCGATCGCAGCAGTTATCAAGGTGGTTTCGAGTGTCATTCTGCTCAAAACCCTCGGATTTACGGGCGGTGCGCTCGGTTCGGTGGTCGCATTTGCGTCCTACTTTATCATTACCTGTGTGCGCGTGCGCAGCCGATTCCTGTTCCGTGTGGCACCGATCAGTCTGGTGCGCATCATCGTTTCGGCGCTGCTGTGCGGCGCGGCGGCCTTTGCGTGCACGCTGCTGCCGGTCGGCAATCTCATTCGCCTTGGCGCGGCTGTCGTGGTCGGTGCAGGCGTTTATGCGGTGTGCATTATCGTCAGCGGTGAGGGCCGCGAGGAAGTACAGGCGGTGCTCCGCAGGCTGAAACGATAAGAAAAATTGTCAAAACAGCGTGGATTTCACTGGTAAAACCTTGTCACGGCATTAAATCCATGCTACAATAACTCTATCTGAAAATTGTAAACAGAGAGGCGTAATATTATGGAAATGATTCATGAAGCGGGTCAGTACATTGATACCGTAAAGCGCGTCTGCGAAGCAGTCGGCAGCGAGGTCACGTTCCGCGGCACGGTTCACCGTGTACGCGATATGTCTGACTTTTCTTTTGTTGTAATGCGCGTTGAGCGTGGTTTGATCCAGTGCACCTTCCAGGGTGACGAGATCGGCGGCATCAAGCGTTCGGACATTAAGGACGCAATGGTACTCGAGGTTACCGGTACCGTTCGTGAGGAGCCGCGTGCAGAGCACGGCGTTGAGGTCGTTCTGAGCGCACTGTCCATCCTCGGCAAGCCGTACGACCAGCTGCCGGTACCGCTCGGCAAGAAGTATATGGGTCTGTCCCTCGATGTTGATCTGCCGCTGCGTCCGATCACGCTGCGTCATCCGCGCAAGCAGGCGATCTTCCGCGTACAGGGTGCGATCGCTGACGGCTTTGCACAGTATATGCAGTCGCAGGGCTTCACCCACATCCACACCCCGAAGATCGTAGTTGCAGGCGCTGAGGGCGGCGCCAACCTGTTCAAGCTGGATTACTTTGGCACTCCGGCTTATCTGGCACAGTCACCGCAGTTCCACAAGCAGTACCTCGCCGGTGCATTCGGCCGTGTATACGAGATCGGCTCGGTTTACCGTGCAGAGCGTCACAATACCTCCCGCCATCTGAACGAGTATATGGGTCTGGACTTCGAGATGGCCTACATTGATTCCATGTACGATGTAATGGCAATGGAGACCGGCATGCTGAAGTCCGTTATGGCTTACGTTAAGGAGCACTGCGCTGAGGAACTCGCTATGCTGAACGCCGAGGTTCCGGAGATCAAGGAAATCCCGACTATCCGCTTCCACGAGGCCAAGCAGATCATGGAGGAGAAGTTCGGTCATAAGTCCAAGAACCGTTACGACCTCAACCCGGACGAAGAAGTGCTGCTGTGCCAGTGGGCAAAGGAGGAGCACGATTCCGATTTCGTATTCGTAACCCACTTCCCGTCCGCAAAGCGCCCGTTCTACGCGAAGGACGATCCGGAGGACCCGAAGCTGGCGCTGTCGTTCGACCTGCTGTTCCGCGGCCTGGAGATCACCACCGGCGGTCAGCGTATCCACGATTATCAGGAGCAGATGGACAAGCTGGCGGCCCGCAAGATGAACGCCGAGCTGTTTGAGTCCTTCACCATGCTGCACAAGTACGGTATGCCGCCGCACGGCGGTCTGGGCATCGGTCTGGAGCGCCTGACCATGCAGCTGCTGGGGCTGAACAACATCCGCGAGGCTTCTATGTTCCCGCGTGATATGAACCGCCTCGAGCCGTAAAGAGCTTACGCTTCGTTCCAAAGGGCTGTGCCCTTTGGAACGAGGGGACACCCTTGACAGGCTTGCGCCTGTAAGGGCTATTGCACCAAAAAGGACTCGGAATTATCGATTCCGGGTCCTTTTTGGTGTTTGTTAAAAATGACCCGGAGGAGCCGCCTGTGTCCCTTGGTATGCGCCCGGAGAAGAAAATCTTCACTCCTCGCTCTCCGCTCTCTTTTCGGCTCTTTACGAGGATTTAACATTTTTTCCTCGGTTGGCTCTTGACGTTCGCGGAAATTTTCCGCATAATAAGAATGGACAAAAAGATTTCCGGCTATGCTGTTTCAGCATGGGTCGTTACCGAAAGGAGATCAGCACAATGAACGAAGAATTAGAGCTGCTTCGCGAGAAGAAGGGCTTCATTTGCGATATGGACGGTGTTATCTATCACGGCAACCGTCTGCTGCCTGGTGTACCTGAATTTGTAGACTGGCTGCAGCGTGAAAACAAGAGCTTCCTTTTCCTGACCAACTCCTCCGAGCGTTCGCCGCTTGAGCTGCAGCAGAAGCTGGCCCGCATGGGTCTGGAGATCGGTGAGGAGCATTTCTACACTTCCGCGCTGGCTACGGCAAAGTTCATCGCCAGCCAGAAGCCGCACGCATCTGCGTATGTAATCGGTGCGCCCGGTCTGGTTGGTGCGCTGTACGAGGCGGGCATCGTGATGAACGATGTTGACCCGGATTATGTTATCGCGGGTGAAACCAACACCTACAACTATCAGACTATTCTCAAGGCGGTCGATCTGATCAACAAGGGCGCGCGCCTGATTGCGACCAACTCCGACCTGACCGGCCCGTCCGAGCAGGGCATTATTCCGGCATGCCGCGCACTGGTTTCTCCGATTGAGCTGGCCACCGGCAAGACCGCATACTATGTCGGCAAGCCGAACCCGCTGATGATGCGTACCGGTCTGCGCCTGCTGGGCGTGCATTCGCACGAGGCGGCCATGATCGGCGATCGCATGGACACCGACATCGTTGCCGGCATCGAAACCGGTCTGGACACCGTTCTGGTGCTCTCCGGCTGCACTTCCCGTCAGGATGTGGAGAACTACGCATACCGTCCGCACTTTATTCTGGACGGCGTGGGCTGTATCCCGCCGCAGGCGTAAAGAAGCCGTCTAAATCGAACTTATACAAAAGCCTTTCCGAAAAAATTTCGGAAAGGCTTTTTCATTGGATAAAGAATGGACAATTCTATGCTATACTAAATACAGGAAAAGGATAGACCAATGACAGATAGAGAGGGGGCATTCCCATGGCAGGACACATTCTTTTAGCAGAGGATGACAAGGCGTTATCCGCGCTGATGCAGGATTTCTTTCGGGCAGCAGGCGTGACGGTAACACCGGCGTATGACGGCGAACAGGCGCTCGTGCTGGCACAGGCGCAGCCGTTCGACCTGCTGGTGCTGGATGTGATGATGCCGCATCTGAACGGGCTGGAGGTCTGCGAAGCGGTGCGGCAGGAGAGCGACGTTCCGGTCATTTTCGTCACAGCACTTGGGCAGGAGGGCGACACGCTGGCAGGGTTCCGCGCGGGCGCGGACGATTATATCACCAAGCCGTTTTCGTTTCCGGTGCTGGTGGCAAAGGCACAGGCGCTCATGCGGCGGGCCCGCGGGCTGCGGCTGGGCGCGAGTGAGCTCGGATACGCGAATATCCTGATGGATACGGCCTCGGGTGTGGTAACGGTGGACGGCAACCCGGTAAATCTGCGTCCCAAGGAGGCGAAGATACTCGAGCTGCTGCTGCGCGAACAGGGACGCACGGTGTCGCGCGACCTGCTCATCGAGCGGGTATGGGGCGCGGATTTCGACGGGGACGAGCGCATGATCGACCGGCACATTGCCAGTCTGCGTAAAGCGCTTGGAACAGCCTCGCAGCATATCCGTGCGGTGTACGGCAAGGGCTACCGATTGGGGGGATCGACATGACAAAGCGGATTCACAAAATCGGCATCGCGGCAAGGCTGACCGCGGTTGTGGCAGTGATTCTGGCGGTGTTTGTGGTGCCGTGGGTGTGGCGAGTGGCAGAGCTTGCACAGGATGAAGCTCAAGAGGAAGCCAATAATGAAATGATGCTAAATATTGAACAGTTGATGCGCAACCTGGAAAGCCTGAAAGGAGATGCGGCATATTATCCGGCGGAAGGCACAGAGGAATATTATTTGCTGCGCAGCAGTCTGTTTGGAGATAGTGTGAATACACCCTATTATAATGTAAATGCGCCTTATATCATGCGGTATTATGATGAAAACCATAAGCGGGTTTTGATTAGATCGTTGCTGATGCTGAACTATCATCCGGCAACAGGCTGCTGCTATGGCATTGATTTAAGTGATTTCTCCGAGCAATCGCTGCGCGAAATGAACGAGATACTCGGTCACGAGCACGCGGAAGATCGTTTAATCACAGTCTATGGCCAACGGATTAAGACAGATACAGGATTTATCTTTTTCCCGAATCGGCTTCAAATTGGTATTGGTGATGGGGAATGGACGGCACAGACGCCAGTTGAGGAAACCAATCAGTTCCGCTCCGACGAAGACGACTATATACAGGGGGTATGGCCGTTTCGCACGGATGCAGCGATGGAGGGCTACTTTGATGCGCTGCGCTATCTGGATACCGAACTGCGGGCGATAGACGGCGAAAACATACCGGATGAAGAGTGGGCAGAGGTACGGGCATCGCAACGATATGTCGGCACATTGAAAACGATGCCGTATGATGACAAGGTAATCTTTGTTACAGCGGCGCTGGTCAATCGAGAAGATGCATACGGTACTTGTTTTCACCTTATGCCGTCTATCACGATTGCATTGTATCTGATTTTCCTGTTTATTTTCTATAAAATCGTGCGCCGCATGGTCGCTGACCCACTGGTTGACACGGCAAAGCAGGCTCGACTGGTATCCATTCTTGCATTCGACGAGTTCCAACCCGACCTGAAGCGCGGAGACGAAATCGGTGAACTCAACCGTGCGCTGAGCGAAATGGCGTCCACGCTGCACGCCCGCTGGGACAGCGAACGCGACCTCGAGGACAAACGACAGCAGTTCGTGCGGCGGAAAGCCACGACCTGAAAACGCCGCTCGCGCTCATCGGCGGGTACGCCGAGGCCATCGCGCAGGACATTTCGCCGGAGGAAAACGCGCGGTATCTTGCCGCTATCGAGCAGGAGACCGACCGGATGAACGGCCTTGTGCGCGAAATGCTGGATTACACCCGTCTGGACCGCACGGACGAGCTGAAAAACCGCAAAACGCTCAATCTGACCGCACTTGTGCGTGATATGCTGACCGAATACGCGCCATTGTTTGAGAAACGCCGCCTGACCACTGACATTGCGGACGGTGTGCGTATCCGTGGCGACGAAACGCTGCTGCGGCGTGCCGTCGGCTGCCTGCTGGAGAACGCCGCCAAGTATTCGCCGGAAAACGGGCGCGTGTCCGTTCGGCTGACGAACAGCCGCAATCATCTGCTGACCGTCGAGAACGACTGTGAGCCCATTCCGGAGGATGAGTTGCCGCGCCTGTTCGAGATGTTCTATCGCGGCGATAAGGCACGCGACCGCGCGGGCGGGCACGGACTGGGACTGGCCATTCTGCAGAAAATACTCGCTCTGCACGGCCTGACATGCAAGGCGGAAAATATAAAGGGCGGCGTGCGGTTCATCGTCTGCAATAAAGATTAAAAGCTGAAAAAGGGCATAAAAATACCCCGCAAGAGATTCTCTTGCGGGGTATGATTTTGCTTACTTTGCGTAATCGATCGCACGCGTTTCGCGTACCATGTTGACTTTGATCTGGCCGGGATAATCCAGCTCGTTCTCGATCTTCTTGGCGATTTCGCGGGCGAGAAGCACCATCTTGTCGTCCGAAACCTTCTCCGGATTGACGATAATGCGAATCTCGCGGCCTGCCTGAATGGCAAACGAACCGGAAACACCGGGCGTCTCGTTGGCGATGCTCTCGAGCTTCTCCAGACGCTTGATATAGTTCTCCAGGTTCTCGCGGCGAGCGCCCGGACGTGCAGCGGAGATGGCATCGGCTGCCTGAACCAGACATGCTACGATGGTCTTAGCCTCTACATCGCCGTGGTGTGCCTCGATGGCATGGATGATCGGCTGGGATTCCTTGTACTTCTTGGCAAGGTCTACGCCAATCTGAATGTGGCTGCCTTCAACCTCGTGGTCGATGGCCTTGCCGATATCATGCAGCAGACCTGCACGGCGTGCCGGAACCGGATCGAGGCCGAGTTCGCTGGCCATCATGCCGGCAATGTGTGCTACCTCGATGGAGTGCTGCAGGACGTTCTGACCGTAACTGGTGCGGTAGCGCAGGCGGCCGAGAATCTTGACCAGCTCCGGATGAATGCCGTGGATGCCGGTCTCGAAGGTAGCACGCTCGCCTTCGCTCTTGATGATCTGCTCAACCTCACGGCGAGCCTTGTCAACCATTTCCTCAATGCGAGCCGGATGAATACGACCGTCAACGATCAGCTTTTCGAGGGCCAGACGTGCGATTTCACGGCGAACCGGATCGAACGAGGACAGGGTGATGGCCTCGGGCGTATCGTCGATGATGAGGTCTACGCCGGTAAGGGTTTCCAGCGTGCGGATGTTGCGGCCCTCTCGGCCGATAATGCGGCCCTTCATCTCGTCGTTCGGCAGCGGAACGACCGAAACGGTCGCCTCGGATACCTGATCGGCGGCACAGCGCTGAATTGCGGTCGAGATAATCTCGCGGGCGGTCTGCTCGCTCTCGTCCTTCAGACGCTGATTGATCTCGCGCAGCTTGACGGCTGCATCGTGGGTCGCTTCGTTTTCAATGGACTGAACGAGCATCTCGCGTGCTTCGTCACGGGTCATGCTGGCGATCTGCTCGAGCTTTTCTACCTGCTCGAGCTTGATGCGCTCGAGTTCTTCCTTTTCCTTCTGGCTTGCGTCCAGCTGGCGGTTAAGGTCATCATTTTTGCGGTCGAGCATGTCGCTCTTCTTGTCCAGTGCTTCCTCGCGCTGAATCAGGCGGCGCTCAAGCTGCTGGGTCTCATTGCGGCGTTCCTTCAGCTCGCGGTCGGCTTCGACGCGCTGCTTGTGGATTTCGTCCTTTGCCTCGAGTATGGATTCGCGTTTTTTGGTCTCGCCGGCCTTGATCGCTTCGTTGATGATGCGGGTGGCCTCGGTCTCGGCAGAGCCGATCTCTTTTTCCGCAACGCTCTTGCGATACAGGAATCCGATGATTACGCCTACTGCGAGACACACGATACCGGTGATGATCGGTATGATGATGTTGCTCATGTCTGTTGGTGTGTCCTCCTATTTACGAATTTTGGGAGACGGCACAAAACCAAGACAAAACCGCAGATCTGCGGTGCTGTTTCTCAATAGAGCGGCAGTTCGGCAGAAAACAAGCTGATTCCACGGTGAAACACGCGCAGCACGCATGAGCACTGCACGAAGAATAAAGGCAGAATACGCCGAAAAAGCGAAGATTCGCTCGAAAAAATCAGGGTTTTGCGCTGTCAAAAGAAAAATGCGGTTCCGTCAATCCGCATCGGAATTGGCGGTTCATGATAATGCCTTTGAAAAAAGCCGTGCTCACCATTGGCACCGGCTCTGTTACAGCAGGTATTATACTATGTTTAATTGTAAAGCCTATTCGTCAAACTGTCAAGAAAAAGACAAGCTGACATACGCGGTTTTTGGTGTTTTTTGAAAACGGCCGGTGTGCGCTCTTGTGAACAGCAGGGCGATTTGCTATAATAATTCTGTATTCCCTCATGGAAGAGACGAGGAGGAACGACTATGAACGAGTCTATGTGCCGCGTACAGCGCGGTTCTTTCGTATATTATACCTGCCGACGGATTCCGGTGCGGCATGCCTTCACCACTAAATTTGGCGGTGTGAGCACAGGCGCGTGCGAAAGCCTGAATTTAGGCTTCAACCGCGGTGACGAGTTGGAGAATGTGCGCGAAAACTATCGCCTGCTGGGCGAGGCGCTCGGCGTGGATGAGACGCGCATGACGCTCACCAAGCAGATCCACGACACGCAGGTGTCGGTCGTGACCGAGGACCAGGTCGGCATGGGTCTGCACCGCCCGATGGAATGGCAGTCGGACGCGATCGTGACCGCACTCGCGGACACGCCCATCATCGGCTTTTACGCGGACTGCGTTGTCACCTTATTATATGATCCGGCGACGCATACCGCAGGCGTGTGTCATTCCGGCTGGCGCGGCATGGCGGCAGGCATTCTGCCCAAAACCGTTGATGTGATGGCAGAGCAGCTCGGCACAAAACGTGAAAGCCTGATCGCCGTGCTCGGTCCGTCCATCCGGCAGGAGTGCTTCGAGACTGATGCGGATGTGCCGGAAGCGATGGAAGAGCTGCTCGGTGCACAGGTGCATCCGTTCATCATGGAGAAAGGTCCGAAATTCCATGTGGACCTGCAGGGCATTGGCGTAAAGCTGCTGCAGGATGCCGGACTTTCGGCGGAAAATGTGATCGACAGCGGCATCTGCACCATGTGTCATTCGGATGAGTTCTGGTCGCACCGCGTAACGCACGGCGTGCGCGGCGTGCAGGGCGGCATGATCTGTCTGTAAGCGAAAGGATCAATACAATGAAAAGTTGGAAAAAACGTGCGCTGGCGCTGACAATGGCGGCTTTGGTCGTGCTCAGCGGCTGCACGTTCCCATTTGGACAGGGAAACGACGGCGACGGCGCACCGGTAGACAACGTGGATGTGTCGGACGCGTATTTCGGTCTGGCGTGGTATCGCTCGGGCACAACGCTCAATCCGGTCATGGATGGCACCGAGGTCAACAGCATGCTGCGTGAGGCGCTTTACGAGGGCCTTTTTGAGATAAAAAAAGATTTTACACTCGAAAACGAGCTGTGCGAGGACTATACGAGCGATGGAACCACGTTCAGCTTTACGATAAAAAAGGGCATCAAGTTCTGGTCGGGTGCGGAGCTGACGGCAAGTGATGTTGCCGAAAGTCTCAAGACTGTGCTGGAAAACGAAAGTTCGCCGTACCACAACCGACTGACCGAGGTTGCCTCGATCGAAGCGGTGACAAAGCGCATGGTCCGCATTACGCTTGCGTCGCCGAATGTCAACTTCCCGAAACTGCTGGATATTCCGATCTATCGGGCGGGTACGACTGACGAAGGAGAGTTCGCCGAGGGCACCGGACCGTACAAGCCGGTTCAGAACGGCGCCGCATGGACGCTGGAGGCCAACGAGAACTGGCACGGCGGCTTTCTCGGCACCATTCGGCACATTACGCTGGTCAAAATGACGCGCGCGGATGCGGCAGACACCAGCTTCCGCACCGGCGATGTATCCATCATGCGCAGCGCCCGTATTGCGCCGGACGACCAGAATATCGCATTCACCGGCGAGGTCGATACCGTTCCGGTGAGCAGTGCTATGCTGCATTATATCGGTTTGAATTACAATAACAGCCAGTTCACGAATGCAAAAGTGCGGCAGGCGCTTTCTATGGCGATCAGCCGTCAGGGTCTGTGTGCAACCCAACTGCAGGATTATGCCGATCCGGCGGTGCTGCCGATCAATCCGCAGCCGGCGGACACCGGCGTGTCGTACAGCCTGTCGGCGGATTTGATGACTGCGGCACAGCTGCTGCGCGAGGCGGCACAGGAGGGTGCGGCTTCGGCAGGCGGCAGCGGCGGCAATACCGATTCTTCGGACGGAGATTCGGATTCTACGGACAATTCCGATGATGATTCGGACACTTCTTCGGACTCTTCCGAGGAGGACGGCTACTACGACGAGGACGGCGACTTTATCTATTATACGAGCGGCCGGGCAAGCGATACCGATTACAAGGTGGATTTTCTGACCGTGCGCACGCCGAAAAAACGGACCGATTCGACGGTTTCGGACGGGAAAGTTGTGCTTTTGGACAATGAAAATACGGACTCCGGCGATTCGACCGATTCTACGGACGGTTCCGGCTCGACCGATACCGCAGTAACCGATACGATAGTGACGGATGCGGCGACCGTGCAGCTTTCGTTCCGCCTGCTCGTCAACTCGGACAACGCGTTTAAGGTAGCGGCGGCGAAACAGGTCGCGGCTTCGTGGAATTCGCTGAACGGCGTCAATGTAACGGTGGATGAGGAGCCGTATGATACCTATGTTTCCATGCTGCAGAGCGGATCGTTCGACGCGTACTACGGCGAAACCCAGCTGACGCCGGACTTCGATCTGCGCCCGCTGCTGTCTCCGCAGGGCGGACTGAACTATGGATCGTACTCGAGTGAGGACATGAGCAATGCCATCACGGCGTACCGCAGCGGCGAGAATACGGAGGGTCTGTACACGACATTTCTGAACGAAATGCCGCTCATTCCGCTGGCATTTGAGCGGCAGCAGGTTGTGCTCAGAAGCGGTCTGATCAATCATTTCAATCCGACACCGTATAACGCATTCGCAGGACAGGAGAACTGGGTCAAGCCGTAACCGCCTGTTTTCGCTGACAAGGAGAATATCATGCAGGAAAATCACAGAATACAGGGGCATTTGTTCGGCGCGTTCAGCGTGTTTGTCTGGGGCACGACATTTGTCTCCACCAAGGTGCTGCTGCGCGCGTTCACGCCGCTGGAGATTATGGTAGCGCGGTTCACGCTCGGCTTTCTGGCGCTGCTCATCGTGGGCAAGGGCCTCATGCGCCCGCAGAAACGGTGGCATGAGGGATTGTTTGCACTGGCCGGTCTTTCGGGCGTTACGCTGTACTTTTTGATGGAAAATATTGCGCTGACGTACATTTCCGCGTCGCTGGTCGGTGTTATCGTAGCGGCAGCGCCGCTGTTTACCGCGCTGATCGCAGCGGTCGTGCTGCACGAAAAACTTAGCAAATGGTTCTTTTTCGACTTTGTTTGTGCGATGGCGGGTGTCGCGCTCGTGTCGCTCGCGGGCGTCAGTGAGCTGCATTTCAGCCCGATTGGCGCATTGCTCGGCGTAGGCGCGGCTCTGGTCTGGGGTGTGTACTCGGTGCTCGTGCGCCAGCTTGGCCACATGGGCTACCGTACCATTCCGCTTACCTGCCGCATTTTTGGATACGGTTTGCTGTTTTTGCTCGTTCCTGCGGTGATTGAAGGGTTTCCATCCGGTTTGAGCGTGTGGACGCAGCCGGTTCATCTGGCAAATCTGCTGTTTCTGGGCCTTTGTGCGTCTGCAACGTGCTTTGTGACGTGGAATCGCGCGGTTTTCCTGCTCGGTCCGGTGAAAACCAGCGTGTACATTTATGCAACGCCGGTTATTACAATAGTAAGCTCAGCGTTGATTCTGCACGAAACCATGACGCCGATCATGTGGCTGGGCACGGTTTTGGCGCTCGGCGGTCTGATTTTGTCCGAACATCGGGAGAAAGAGAAAACGACGGCGTGAGTCGTCGTTTTTTGTTTGCAGCAAAATTTTTTTGCAAAAAACGAAAAAAGTATTTGACAAATGATCTCGGATTTGGTATTCTATTAAAGCTATCTCTCAGAGACAAGCGCAAAACCGAAAAGT
>OGSS01001299.1_pt1 | contig 16987 bp, 14 predicted proteins | sample 1553591 | NCBI WGS metagenome assembly OGSS01 (sample SAMEA2580061, study PRJEB22360) | human gut metagenome | biome: human gut; feature: human-associated habitat; material: faeces | place: Denmark | collected 2008/2010
AGGAATTCACCGAACAGGGACTCGTCCTCTAAGAAACCGTCCAACACACCGTTGCCAATCCACGTCATGAACATCGGCCTGGAACGGCCCATCGGCCTCGAGGCGGGGCATACGTACCACATCCGTCTCGTCGTCGACGACACCATCGGCACGTTGCACGTGGATGGGGTGGCGTTGAATGTGCGCATGTACGAGCGTCCGGGCGAGTCGTTGGGCGTCTTCGCCACCGACGGCACGGTCGAGGTGCGCAACGCCTCCATCGCCCGCGGACTGAAGAGGAAGTGAACGTGTCCTTTCCGGCTTGATGTGACGCAATCGGCTGCGTGTCCTTATGCGTGACGGCGTGGGGCATGCAGCCGATTGTTTTTATTCCTCGGATTTCCGCTTGGTATGCGTGGTTCGGTACGTGATGGGGGTGACGCCCATGAACCGGTGGAAGGTGCGGGAGAAGAAACTGGCGGATGAGAAACCGGTCTGTTTGGCGACCGTGGCGATAGGCAGCGAGCTCGTTACCAGCAGGTTGGCTGCGGCGCGCACGCGCACGTCGTTGACGAATTCGATTGGCGACTGGTTGAGCGATTCGCGGAATATCGATGCGCAAGTGGTGCGTCCCACCGATCCGGCCGATGCGATTTGCTTCAAGGTGATCGGACGCACGTAATATCTCTGCACGTAATCGATCATCTTGCGTAGCGTCACGATGCGGGGATGCGGCGCTGTGGAAGTCGCGCAATGACTGCCGGCGATCGCCAGTATGTCGCGGACGACCGCATAGAAACAGCTGAGCACCGTCAACGCCTCAGTATCGTCGGTTAGCGTCATATCGTCGGCGGGCAACGGTTCGGCTGACCGCTCTGACCGCTCCAGCGGACCGAATTTCGCCGCATGAAGCTGTCGGATGGTGGCAAGCAGCCGCCGACCGGGGGCCGTGTCGTCGGTGATGACGGCATATGGCATCGTATTCTCCGCCATCAACGGCGCGATGAAACGGTCGTACACTTCGAATGAAGCGCACATTTTAGCCGGATTGAGCAACGTGCAGGAGAATTCGCAATCGGAACCGTCCTTGGTGAAACCGTAATGCAGCTGACGTGAGTTGACGAAAATCGCCTGCCCCTCATCGAGCCGGACTGTTTCTCCGTTGACGAAATACCACATATGCCCATGGATGATGTAGGTGAGTTCAAGGTCGACATGCCAATGGCATTCCGCACGCATATGGGGGTACTGGTGGAGCAGCGAATGCTCGGTGAAGGAGAAGAACATCGGCGCGTCATACTGCACTATCTCCGAACCATCGGGTCGGCGACCCCAATTGGTGATGGGCATCACCTCACGGGAGGCCCATTCGTCCCGTTCCATCTGTGCGTCTTCATCGGCAGTGTTCATGACTACTCTAATAAACGGTAGATAATGCAAAGAACAAGGATGATTCTACAACATTGCGAGTGCTGCCGTCGATGTTGGTGGTGTTGAATGGTGTCAAAGGACGTCAAACGATTGACAAACAGATTCACAAGGAGCTTTCAATGGCGGAGAATGAAGGTGCGGCCGTTGCCGTGGATAATGTGGCGGTGCCTACGAACGAGTGGGAACGCATGCTTTCCGGCGAATTGTATATTTGCGGTGATATGCAGCGTGAAGCGAACATGCGTAAACGCCGCTTGGTGCACGCCATCAACACGTCCGCATACGACGCGTTCGAGGAACGTGACAGGCTGTTCCGCGAACTGTTCGGTTCACTCGGCAAAGGCGCGTTCCTTGAACCGCCATTCAACTGCGATTACGGCTGCAACACGTATATCGGCGACAACTTCTATGCCAATATGGACTGCATCTTCCTCGACGTGGCGAGAATCACCATCGGCGACCGTGTCTTCTTCGGCCCGCGCGTCGGCCTGTACACGCCATACCATCCAATCGATGCGGCCGTACGCGCTTCCGGTCCGGAAGGCGCCCGTCCGATCACCATCGGCAATGACGTGTGGTTCGGCGGCAGCGTGGTGGTCTGTCCGGGCGTTACCATCGGCGATGATGTGGTGATCGGTGCAGGCTCCGTGGTGACCAAGGATATCCCATCCCATTCGGTGGCCGTGGGCAACCCGTGCCATGTGATTCGCAAGATCACTGATGCGGACCGTGAATACTGGGAGGGCAAGGCCGCCGAATACCGCGCATGGAAGGATTCGCTGTAAAACCTCGCCCAATATTCGGCCCAACGTCGGGATAAGGCTGGTCGGCCTACATATCCCGGCGTTTTCGTTTGCCCGTCGTCTGAAACGGGCTTGTATTCCAATGGAGACTATCGTGCGCACCATCATGCCGGACCGGGAATTCCTCGGCCATGTATTCAAATTGGCTTTGCCTATCGCTTTCCAACAGCTCATGCTGTCGTTGTCGTCCTGCGCCGACACGCTGATGTTGTCGGGGGTAGGGCAAAACGAGTTGGCCGCCGTCTCGCTCGCCACGCAGTTCCAGTTCCTGTTCAGCCTGTTCACTGCGGCCCTGACCCTGGGCATGAGCATTCTCGTGGCGCAGTATTGGGGTGCCGGCAACCGTGACGCGGTGGAACGCGTGCTGGGATTCGTCATGCTGTATGCCGGAATGCTGTCGACGGCGTTCTTCCTGGCGGCACTGCTCGTGCCGGAACAGTTGATGTCCATCATGACCAATGACGGCACGCTGATCATGCTTGGCGCGCGATATCTGCGGATTTCGTCATTGTCGTACTTGTTCATCGGCCTGTCCCAGATGTACCTGTGTCTGATGAAGAACACCGGCTCCGCGGTGATGGGCATGACGGTCAGCACGGTTGGCGTGATCGTGCACGTCGTGTTGAACGCGGCGCTGATTTACGGTATCGGCAGTCTCGGCATTCCCGCGCTTGGCATTTTCGGCGCGGCTATATCCACGGTGATTTCGCGTGCGATTGAGCTGGCATGGTCGGTCGTGGCGACCCGTCGTGGCCCCCACCTGCGACTTGGCCATGTGCTGCATCCCGATGGGCCGTTGCAGAAGGATTTCTGGAAATACAGCCTGCCGGTGCTTGGCAATGAATTGGTGTGGGGATGTGGTTTCACCATGTACACCGTGATCATGGGACATTTGGGTGCGGACGCAGTCGCCGCCAATTCCATCGCCAATATCGTCAAGGATCTGCTGGTGTGCCTGTCCCTTGGTCTGGGCAATGCCGGCGGCATTTTGGTCGGCAATCTGCTGGGACGTGGAGATTTCCGACAGGCGAAGGCGATGGGCGACAGGATGTGCGTGCTGGTGGCCGTGGTCGGTACCGCGACGGGACTGTTGATTGTCGCGGCGCGTCCGCTGGCTTTGCAATGGGCGAACCTTACGCCCGAAGCCACACGGTACCTGTCGGTCATGCTGTTCGTCTGCGCATATTACGCGGCATGCGGATGCATGACGAATCTGACGATCGCCGGTATTTTTCCAGCCGGCGGCGATGCGAAGTTCGGTCTCATGTGCGATGCCATCGTCATGTGGCTGATTGTGGTGCCGGTCGGGCTGTTGGCCGCGTTCGTGTTTAAACTGCCCGTGTTGGTGGTGTATGCGCTGCTCAACACCGACGAATGCATCAAAATGGTTCCCGCGTTGTTGCACTACCGCAAGTACCGTTGGCTGCGCAATGTCACCCGATGACTTTTTGCGATTCGGCGGCCGATTTCATGATTGGCTTGTGTGCGACCAGTCTGTGACAGCTTCGATGTTATTGCCGTCGGGGTCGAGCACGAAGGCCGCGTAATACCCGGAATGGTAGGCACGTGGTCCGGGTCTGCCGTTATCCATTCCGCCTGCCGTGATCGCGGCTTCATAAAAGTCGCGTACCGCTTGTTCGTTCGTTGCGCGGAAGGCGATATGCGTGGGAATCGGCTGTTGCGCCGGATCGTCCATCGGGGAGATGTAGAAATCCGAACGGGGCGTGCCGTCATCCACGCCGAAACCGATGGTCGGTTCGTGATGGGCTTTGGGAATGTATCCGAGCGGAGACAGAGCTTTCGTATAGAATGCGATGCTGCGTTCCGCGTTCGAAACATGAAGTGTAATGTGGTCGATCATGCTTTCAGCCTAGTCCGATTTCGTCCGGTTCCATCCGATTTGATTGAGAGCCTATGGCAAAGGCGGATGTTCCGTTCCATCGGGACTCGGCCGATGGAACGGAACACTTGGGGATTTACTTGGCCAACTGCGTGGTGGTGGGGGAGGCCAAGGACGGGCGTGTGCGACGGATACGCCCCAATGCCAGACCAAGGCAGATGAACGCCACTGCAAACAATGCCACCAAGCCGACTGACGATGCCCAAGAACCATAATCCACGCCGGTTGCGGCCGCCGTGCCAAGCCCGAACACGTTGTCGATGGACACGCACAGCCACCATCCCGGCAGCAGCTTGCCGATCATGATCATCGGTTCGGGCATCATATCGATGGGGAATGCCATACCCGACGTGAACATGCACAGCAGACCGAATACGTTGGCGAACGCATTGACCGCCATTTCCGAGAAACCAACCGACCCCAGAAGGAAACCGCAGGCGATTGCCATCAACGTGTACGCCAGCAGCGACACGAACGTCAAAGCCACATTCGTGGATGTAATCCCGTCGAACGGCACTCCTGCGGCCACCATCAAGACCAATGTCGCCGCCGTGTAACCCACGCACCCCACCAAGCCGAAGGTGGCGCAGGTGAGCATCTCCTGCATCTGCAACGACACCAGACGCGTCGGCGACGAATACAGGCGGCGACGAATCTCACTGTCATTGAAGGTGCCAATCACCAGGAACGTGCAGATCGGCATGACCAGCAGCAACGGATAGAGTCCCGTTTTGATGGTGCCGGCGAATGCGGATGCCGCCGGCTTGGTATTATCAGTATCTGCGGATGGCGATTGCACCACCGCTATTTTCGACGTCTTGGCATCTGCTTTCGCGGTATCCAACGCCGTCCGCATGGCCGTTTCCATCGACTGTTGCTTCCCGGCTTGACCCAAGTACGCGGTGCGTGTCAATGACAGGAATTCGTTGACTTCCAGCTGCGAAAGGGAGCCTGCTCCGGAAGTGTAGCTGACAACGGTTTCGACAGTCGGTTGGTCATTTGACGAACCATCCAGATATTTCTGATAATCCGAAGCGAAGCCGTGCGGCACAATTGCGATCAAATCAACATAGTTCGAAGCGACGGCTTGCTGCAACGCTTCGGAATCGTCGGCAAGGTCCACCATCTCGCCATCCAACGCAAGATAGGAACGCAGCGCGGATGAAATACCATCGGCATCGCCATCGCGGTCGATCACCGCCACACGTGCCGTATCGGGATGGAACACCTCATCGCCACCCGTCATCGAGCCACGCATGATCTGCCAGCTGATGGCGAACATCATGATGCCGATGAACCCCAAATAGATGACCAGGTACATCTTGCGCGATTTGAGAATTCTCAGCGCCGTCTTACAGGTATTCATAGCGTTGCCTCCTCAACAGAACGGTCGCCGCAGCAAGGCAGACCAGGCTCATCGCGGCAAGGATGCCGGCGGTGGTGAAGAATGGTTTGAAATTGTCGTAATAGAGGATGTCGTAGAACAGGTTCGTGATCTGCTGCGCCGGATTGAGCAGACTCAGCACCGGTGTGCGCTGGGCGATCAAGTCGCTCAACTGCATGGCGAACGAACCGTACAGTCCGGAGAACAATGACAACGTGCAGGCGATCGCCGTGCACAGCCCCTGCTTGGCGCCGGTTGGAATCTTCGGCAGCGCGCCAAGCAACGTGCCGAATGCGCTCGCCGCGAACGAAGCCATGAGACATGCTCCCACACCAGCCCATTCACGTCCGCCCAACGAAATATGACAGACGAACCGGATATACAGCATGGCCACGGTCAGACTCAGGAACGAACACAGCCAACTGGACAGGAATCCAGCCAGCAGTTGCTGCGATTTCGGAAGCGGCGAAACGGAACGGCGGACACCCAAAGCCGAAAGATTCGCCTGCGTCATCGTCACTACGTTGATGGCGAAGCTCATGGCCATCAACGCGGCCAATCCCAGCAGTGCATAGTAATATCGTGCCGTACCGCTCGGTTTAAAATTCGTCAGCTGGATTTCCTTTGTATAGCCATTCGCCGAACCGATACTGCCGGTCACCTTGCCATTCATCAGAGCTTCGGGGTTGTGCTTCGCAATGTCCACCACCACATCGGTGTTGCGGTTGTACAGGTCCACGATGTTGCCCAGCACCGTCAGCGAAATATCCAAGCCGCTGCTCGACGCCATCACATCGGACGCGGACGATTGCGTCGACTGTGAGACGGAGAATCGCAATCTGCCGTCATCGATTCGCAGCATGCCTTGCGCGGTGCCGTCGGCCAGCAGCTGTTCCGCCTGCGCAATCGATTCCACCTTGGTCGTGTTGATGAGTCCCGTTCCATTCTTGCCATCGGCACTCACTTTCACGTGATTGTCCGATAATGCAGACGATTCGGATGAAATGCCTTCGATCAGCGTCTGCGCCCCATAGGACGTCTTCCACGCGTTGTCCTCGACCACGGCCACGTCAAGTGTGTGCAATTCGAAACTTTCCGCGATGTTGCCGAACATGCCGTTGAACATGGTGGCCAGGATGATGGGGAAGGCGAACAGCCAGAACAGTTGCGTTTTCTCCCGCAAATGCAGTTTGAGATTGATCAGTAACGTCTGCCACATGATGTCACATGCCTTTCGATTTGCCACAAGCCTTGCAAGCCAAGTCAGTCGCGTAACGCGGTGCCGGTCAGTTCCAGGAACACATCATTGAGCGTCGGCTGGCGACTGGAGAGATGCCCGATATTCGTGCCCTCGTGCTCCAACAGCTGCAGTACGTCGATGAGATTGTGATCGCCCTGGCGGCAGTTCACCGTCAGCTCATGGCCGTCATAGTCGGCGTTGGTCACGAACGGCAATGCGCGCAATCGCGCAAGCGTCGTATCGGCCGAATCTGAGCGCCCTCCCAGATCATCGGTTTCGATGCTGATGCGTTCGCCGGTGCTGATCATCGCCTTAAGTTCCTCCGCGGTGCCAAGAGCCAGATGCCGGCCATGATCCATGATGAGGATGCGGTCGCAGATCTGCTCGACCTCCTCCATGTAATGGCTGGTGTAGATCACCGTCGCGCCTTCGCGGTTAAGTCGTTGGATACCTTCGAGAATCGCATTGCGGCTTTGTGGATCGACGGCCACGGTCGGCTCGTCGAAAAAGATCAGATCCGGCTTGTGGGCGATGCCGCAGGCGATATTAAGACGACGCAGCAGACCGCCGGACAGTTTCGCCGGACGATAGGTACGGTAATCGCGCAATCCTACGAAATCCAACGCCTCGTCCACGAGCATGCGACGTTTTGCCTTGTCGGAAACATACAGTGAGCAGAAATAATCGATGTTCTCGCGCACGGTCAGCTCCTCGAACACGGCCACGTTCTGCGGCACAATGCCGATACGCCGCTTCAACGCATAGCTGGTAGGGCTGATCGGCTCGCCGAACACGCGCACAGTGCCCTCATCGAACGTGAGCAACGCAAGTATGCAGTTGATCGCCGTGGTCTTGCCTGAGCCGTTAGGCCCCAGCAGGCCGAAGATTTCCCCCTGATGCACGTCGAGATCGAAATAGTCGAGCGCCAGCATGTCTCCGTAACGTTTCACCAGTTTCGAGACCTTGACCGCGCTGACCGCATCGGCAGCGTCATTCATGCGTCCACCCATGACGAGCTCCTTTCTCGTGCTCCATGCCTCTGATTCCATTGTCGTGCCGCCGGATGCCCCCGACATGGTGCGCGTAGTCACAATTGCCGGAATGATGTCACTTTCGAACATGACAAATGTCACCTTCGTTGATGCCGCCGGCTGTGCCATGCGCCATGTGCATTACTCTGGAAGCAAGCGAACCAATCAGACACGAATCGGCGGACGGGAGGCGGCATGAAACGGTTGCTGTTCCAAGCCGTGTTCCTGGCCACGGGCATGATCATGGGCGTATACGCATCCGGAGACGGCGGCCTCGACCTGATGTGCGGCGCGCTTGTGGCGGTGTGTTGTGCCGCGGTGGGGGAATACGCGTCGGGTTCGTGGCTTGCGATGGCGTTGATTGTCATGCTTGACTGCGGCGCATGCCTGGTGCCGGCGTGGTATCTGATGCTTCCCATCGCAGCATTCAACGCGGCATCATCGTCCGCTGGTGTCGATGGCAGCCGCTTCTTGCAAGCGTTGGTGCCGCGATGGCTGTGGCTTCTTCCCATGACGATAGTGATTTTCCGTTCGATTGGCTCGCACGTTCCATCCGACTTGTCCATCATCATATTGATGGTGCTCCAAACGGTTCTGGGATTCGCTGCCGGTCTGCTTTGCACGCGCTGCGCGAACCTCGCCCGCGAAGTGCGGCGATTGCAGGATTCCCGCCGCGACCAGATTCGCCGCCTGCGCTCGCAGATCGCCGAAAACGACGAGGATCGTGCGTTGGCCGTACGCACGGCGACGCTTGCCGAACGCACACGCATCGCACGTGAGATCCATGACAATGTCGGCCACATGCTGACCCGAGCCATCATGCAGACCGAGGCGGCGCACGTGGTGGCCCAGGTTGCCGGACAGGAACAATCGGCCCAACGTTTCTGTGAAATTCATGACACGGTGAGCGAGGCTATGACTTTGGTGCGCAAAGCCGTGCATGATTTGAAAGACGAAGGTACGGATTTCGCTTCGCAGATTGAGACGGCCGCGCACAGCATGGACGGCGCTGGCCCCTTGCGGGTGAGGCTGGTCAACGGCATCGATTCAGCGCCGGCGGCCGTGTCCCGCTGCTTCGCCACTGCGATTCGCGAGGCGTTGAACAATACGGTCAAACACAGTCAGGCAAGGAACGTTTCAATCACTCTGCGCGATTTCCCCGCATTGTGGCAGCTGTGCGTGCAGGATGATGGAACCGTGAGAAGATCGTCTGCTGAAGCCGTCGCCATGCAGTTCATTCGACCGAACGATTCCACAGGCATCGGCATTTCGGACATTGAGGAACGGGCTCGTGCGTTGGGAGGCTCCGCGATTTGCGGGCCGTATCACGAGGGTTGGCGCGTGTTCGTATCCATCCCCAAGCCGGCGAGTGGCTCGGAAATGACGCAACCGGAGAAAGGAGCGCATTAATGCATGTCGCGATCGCAGACGATGATTCAATCGTCTGCTCGTCATTATCCACGATTCTCGAAGCCACCGGCACCGCCGATGTGGCATGGACCGCCAACACCGGCACGGATGCGGTGACCCAATATGAGATGGATGCCCCCGATGTGTTGCTGGTCGACGTGCAGATGCCGGGAATGGATGGATTGCAAGCGTCGGAGGCGATTCTTGACGCGCATCCGAACGCGCGAATCCTTATCCTCACCACATTCGCCGACGAGTCATACATCGCCAAAGCGTTGGAAATAGGCACGAAAGGCTACTTGATCAAACAGGACGTTTCGTCCGTCATACCCGCGGTGCAAGCCGTCATGGCCGGACAAGTGGTCATGGGCGCCGAAGTGTTGAGCAAGCTGCGGGTCAGTCCGCAATCCACGACATCAGACGAATCCTCATCAGTCGATCGCGTTGTGTCGCATGATGATGCGCAGGCAGTTCAAGGATTTCGGGACCCCGATTCCAGCGGACCATCCGAACGTTTCGCCGGCCTTACCGAACGCGAATTGGACGTGCTGGAACTTGTGGCCGAGGGATTGGACAATCGTGAGATCGCGTCACGGCTGTTTCTCAGCGAAGGCACGGTCCGCAACCGCATCAGCGACATACTTGCCAAAACCAACATCTCCAATCGCACCAAACTCGCCGTCGAATGGCTGGCCTGGCATTGACCGGCTGAATCCGGTTGATTGAATCCGGCTGGTTGAGACTGACCATCTGGTCGTTCGGCGTCCTCAGTGCTTGCGCAGACGATACGCCTTCCAAACGTCACTCAGTTTCTGGCCATTCGACGTGCGTTTCCACACGGTAAGACCCGCTGATGAGCCGCCAACGGCACGCGCCGCGGCAGTAGGCGTGGCATACTCCCTGCCGTCATCCATGCGCAGCTTGCCTTCGGAAGTGACGGTCGCTACCCAACGTTCGCCCTTGCGGGGACGCTCCCATACCAAGGTCTCTCCGGCGATAAGCAGCCCGGCTTCCAGCACTTGGGCAATGCTGACGCGTTTGGACGTGGGAGAGGAGGCCGTAGCTTTCACATTGAGCGTCTCCTCGTTCAACGTCGACAAATCCGTATCGTCGGCATCGTAACGAATATTCCAATGGTCGGCGATGAGCCGAACCATCTCATCCTGCCGGTATTGCAGCGTCTGTGGTGTGCATTCGGCGATATTGGCGAGTTCGGCTGTCAGTGGAAAACGTCTGGAGCTTGCCGACAACAGCATGCGGTCGCGCCGCTGCGCATACGTGGCGAGTGGCGCGACTTGGGTTTCGTTGGCCTGACTAAGCACCAAATTGCCGATGCGGTTTGCCCAATGGTCACGCACCGACTCCGGCCAAGCGGCGAAATCGGATTTCGCGCTGACCTGTTCGGGCATGATCGGCAACGCTTTGAGACTGCGCGGTCGGGTGATGCGGTAGCCGGCCTTCTGCTCGTTGGCGCGGATGAGCAGAAGTTTCTTCATGGCGGGACTGGTCTGCAACTCGCCACGTAGATGCGCGAGTGCGGAACGTCGGTCCTCGTCGGTGATGAGGAATCCACGGATCTGTTGGAGGGTATGGCCTTTGTTGAGGTCTCGGATGGCGCTTGCGGCGCGTGTGCGTCGGGCGAGTGGGCTTTGCCGGTTGAGGCTGTCGACGCCGGTGACGCGTTCGAGTGCGGCGAGAACGTCGTGGAGTCTGTCGATGTCGTGTAATTGGAGGCGTTCGTCGTGCGCGTTCGTGGTTTCGTTCCCGATATTTCCGGGTGGGGAGAACACTTGTGCGTTGGCGCTGCCGAGGTTGCGGGTGGAGTTGACGAGCGCCCACATGGCCACGGGTTTCCAGTCGGTGGTCTGGTAGTCGGCGAGTGAGACGAGCATGGCCACGATGTCGTCTGGCAGGTTGGCGTCGGTCGGACGGTTGAGGATGAGCCACGCGTTGGCATAAGGGGCGAGCAGATCGTCGATGAAGGAGATGACGTTCTGTTTCTTCACGTATGGTTTGAGCACGTCTTTGCGGAATTCCTCAAGCAGCTGTGTGCAGACGGCCTTGTGCGAGACGATCAGGTGCAGGTCGGAGAAGAACTCTTCGAGCGTGTGCGAGTCATCGCCGAGCGGGTCCATGATGTCGTCCCATCGTGTGGCGTAGGCGTTACGCGCGGCGGGGGATATTTCCGCGATGGTTTTCGCTTTGAACACGTCGGATGCGGTCAGTGGCACGCCGCGCATGTTCATCACGTCGAAGATGCGGTGCGCGCCGGCGAGGTCGTCGGTGGTGACGATGACGAGGGTGACGCCGTTGACCAGGTATGAGGCGAATCGGCGGCGGTCTTTGGCGTCCATGGCGGCGAGCAGGTCGAATGTGCGGCGGGTGTTGACGGCGATGTTGCGTTGCGCGTGCGAGGCGATGTCGTTGTCCCTCAGATCGAACAGGCCTTCCAAATCGCCTTCCTGCACGTACATGCGGAAGAAGTCGGTGTCGCGTTCTCGCAGGGTGAGTCGTGGCTCGGCTTTGATGCCGCGGAGTTTGTCGCCTGGTTCCAAAATGAGGTCGTTGAGGCTGTCGATGAGGTCGGGGTCGTTTTCCAGTTCGCGCAGCACGGAGACGATGATTGACAGGGAGATGAGGCGCTGTTGGCCGTCGATGACCTGGTATTGGGTGGGGCCGTCCTTGACGAGGATGAGCGAGCCGAGGAAGTAAGGCGTGTCCGGGTCGGCGCAGGCGTCCTGAAGGTCGTTGACGAGCTGTTCGATGTTCTCCGCCTGCCACGTGTACGCGCGTTGGAACGAAGGGATGGTGAGTTGGTAATCGGAAGTGAACACTTTGCCCAGGGGGTTTTCCGTCGCGCTGATCGCCATATCGACCGCCATCCCTCATTGATAACGTTTGCACCGCAGGTGCGGCATACTGTTTTCTAGTTTATGGGAGGGGGTGCACCGGCGTTTCATGGACGTAACGGAGTCTCCACTGCCGTAGAATCCTTCGCCTCATAATTGGTCCGGCAGATCCGCACGTTCAACCAAACGCGCCATCTGTACCCGGCCCATGCATAATCTGTCTCCCGCGGATGAGATGTGCGCCTTGACGGTACGTTCCGAAATGAACATTCGTTCCGCGATTTCGGCATTGGTGTACCCGTCGGCTGCGAGAACCACCGCCTCGCGTTCCCGCTCAGGCAGAGCGTCGAGCATGGCGCGAGCCTCGTCCCGGCGCGATTGCGGTTGCTGCATGTTCAGATCGTTGATGAGCTGCCGTTGGCTGGATGGATTGAATTGCGGCAGACCGTCGCACACATCGGTGATGCGGCGGATGATGTCCTCCGGTGCATCGGTTTTGGAGACAAAACCCTCGGCGCCTGCCTCGACGGCCCGCTCCACGGTCCCGCTCGGACTCAAGGACGTCAGTATCAGCACATGCGGCGGCTGCGGAAGTGCGCGCAGTCTTCGTGTCGCCTCGATGCCGTCCATGCCGGGCATGGCTATATCCATCAACACCACATCCGGATGATGCCTGCCGGCCTCGTCGACCGCTTGACCGCCATCGGTGCAGGTGAAAACGACATTGAGCCTGCCGGTGGAATAATCTTCGAGAATCAGCCGCATGGCCTGGCAAATCATCGGATCGTCATCAATCACGCCAACCGTTATCGGCCTGTCATCGCTGTTCTCTTCGCTGCTCACTCAACCCATGGTAGCTGCACATCAACATGGAACGCGTGTCGTGCGTCAAAACCGAATCGACATGTTCCTTCGGCCTGCCGGACGCGCTCGGCCAATCCCGGCAATCCGGCACCGGTACGGAAAGCGTTTTTGGAATCCATGGCGGGACGCGTGGCATCCGCCGATGCTGCCGGAACGGACGGATTAGTTGGATTGGACACATGCGCGTGCACGCCTACGGTGGGGTTCACGGTGAGTTCCAACGATACCGGGGCTCCCGGCGCGTGACGGCTCGCATTGGTCAGCCCCTCCTGAAGGACTCGATAGGCGATTTTGCCGGTTTCCCTGTTGAGTTGGCCCAATTGTTGGATGTCAATCCATGTGTTGAGCCGCATGCCGGCGGCACGTGCGTCTCCGAGAAGCGCATCCAACGATTCACGGGTCAACGACGTCTCATCGGACGGCGCCAGTTGCGCCTTCGCCTGCTCCGGATGACGCAGCATGTCGATGACACTGTGCGCCTCGTCCAACGCTCCTGCCGCCTGTTTGCGAATCTCCTCGGTTTTGTCCGCGATTCGGCTGGCCAGTTGGCCGGCGTCCAGACTTCCCGCTTCGGCCGCGAGCTTCTTCGACTCGGCTTGCAGCGCGCTCGCATTCAACGCCAGCAGGGAAAGCGAATGGGCAAGCGTGTCATGCGCTTCGGCAGCGATCGCGTCGGCCAGCTGCTGACTGTCGATCGTGGTCTTGAGCTGCGCCACCTGCGCGTCCGCCGCGTCCGCCTTGGCCGTGGCCAGCGATGCCAAGGCGCGAGAACGGATATGCAACCCCGCCAAAGTCGCGATGGCCTGCTCCAACAATGCAGCCACTGTCGCGGTGATGACGATGGTGCGGTCATCGGCAAGCATGATTAGGTCGGTGCCATATTGGCTGCCGGTATCCGGTTTGGCGAACACCATATGCCAGATGGATGCCTCCGGCGGCCGCAACGCGTCGCGTACCTGCGCGGCAAGCGTGACGAAACCGCCCGCCACGATCGCGCGAACCGTGGTCTTCATGTCATTACGGCGGGCCAATAGCGCGGTCAACGCCATCAAAGCGAGAATGGGATCGTATGGGAAAACCAGCACGACCACACACGCGGCGACGAATGTGGCACGCGGATAACGGGAACGGGCGAGCAGCAGAAACCCGATGGCGAACGCCACCAGCATGCAGAACACCATCCATACGTATACGGCGGAATCCTGGCCGAACCGTTGCGCGGCGAACGCGGTCTGCGCCAAGCACATGAAGCCCGCGCAGACCACCATCAGCCTCTGGTACGTACCGGCACTTCGATGGGGGTCGGGGAATTCGTCGTCTCGCTCATACCTACCATTATTGGGCCCGTCCCCGAAAGACGCCATTGTTCTTCCGTGCGTTTCGCACGCCCCAAAGTGCAGATGGGAATGACCTTTCGTCCAATACCGGTCCAGCGCGGAATTCCGTACCCTCGAAAGTGTCTCAACCGATTCGAGAAGAAGGAACGATCATAAGTGGTTACATCGCCCCGCAGCAGCCCATCCAACCCCAACCCCCGCTGCAGCCGGTCTATCAGGAAGAGAAGGGACTGACTGTGTGCGGCATTGTCGGCGTGGTGTTCGGCGCGCTTGGCTTCGTGCTGAGCTTCATTCCGATTATCAACAACATTGCTGCGATTTTCGGTTTCATTGGCGTGATTCTTGCGATTGTGGCATTGGTCGGCACGTTCCGCGGTAAAAAACGCGGCAAGGCATTGGCGATTGTCGCTGCGGTGCTGTCGGTGTTGGCCATCGTCATTACTCTGGCCATGCAGTCCGCAGCAAGCAAGGCCATAGACGAGGCCACCGGCGTGTCAAGCTCACAATCATCCGCAAAAGGCTCCGCAAAAAATCAGCCGAAGGGCGATCAGGATATGGAAGGCGATTTGAAGACCATGCATGTGAAAATCGTCTCCGCGGTACGTAGCAACAACGACTATAACAATCAGCCCACGGTGTTGGTCACATTCGAATGGACCAACAACACGGATAAAAACAATTCGTTTGCAATCCTCGCCAGCCCGCAAGTGTTCCAAAATGGGCAAGCTCTCGACACCGCCATTTACAGCGAGAACCCTGCCGGATACGATTCCAATTCTGATTTCGCCGAAGTCCAGCCCGGAGCCACCGGAACCGTGACGATTGGATATACCTTGAAAGACGATTCCGAAGTGACGGTCGACGTCACTGATTTGTTCGACCTGAACGATAGCGCGAAAGTGGTGCACAAGTTCACGGTCTGATTGCGCATTGGATATACGGTGCCGGTAGTTTCAGCTCGGCACCGTAAGACGTGGGCTCTCATGAAATAGTCAGAAAAGTACCGTACTGTGATGCGTAATCGAGTTAAGGAGCGATTATGACATTCGGTCAGCAGCCCCAAGGCAACAACGCCAATGGATTCAACGGCCAGCCGTATGGGCAGAACCAATACAATCCGAACCAGAATTCGTACGGGCAGTACAGCCAGAATCCGTACGGTCAGAACCAATACCAGTACGCGCCGCAGAACATGTATGCGCAGGGCGCTCCGGCGGCCACCATTCCGGCTCAGGCGACATACTCCTATGAGCGTGCCGAACATGCTTCCGTCACCCGTGCCTACGGTGAGATGACCATCGGCCTGCTCGTCACCGCGGCTGTGGCCATCCTCACCCAAGCCACCGGTGCCTACATCGCGCTCATCCAGTCGCTTGGCGTCATTGGCGCTTGGGCGCCGTTCGTCGTCGAAATCGTGATCGCCATCTATCTTGGCGCCCGCATTGAAAAGATCAAGCCGAGCACCGCACGCGTCATGTTCTACGTGTATGCCGCGATCATGGGCTTCTCGCTAAGCACCATTTTCATGGCGTATGATCTTGGCACCATCGGCATCTCCCTGGCGTTGTGCGCCGGCTTCTTCTTCGCGCTCACCATGCTGGGCATGACCACCAAGGTCAACATGCTCAAAGCCGGTCCGATTCTGCTGGTCGGCCTCATCGTGCTGATCGTCGCCGAAGTATTGCTTATGATCTTCGCTCCCGGACAGACCATGCTGATGGTTATTTCCGCCATCGGCCTCGTGCTGTTCGCCGGCATGACCGTCTACGACGCCCAGGCTACTCGCGCGCTGTTCGCCCAGTACGCAGGCCAGGGTGAGGACATGGTCAAGAAGGTCTCCATCATCTGCGCGCTGAACCTGTATCTGGACTTCATCAACATGTTCCTGTATATTCTCCAGCTCTTCGGCGATCGCGACTGAAAAATCCCGCGACGTCCTCTGCGCTGAACCCTCAAACAAAGCCTGACCAGAATATGGTCAGGCTTTTCTGTCGGCGAAAAACGTGCCATAGGGTAGTGGGTCATGCAGAGGAAAGAGATTGGCGGCATGGCCTGCCTTGTTCTGACGGCTATGATCTGGGGCTTCGCATTCGTATCCCAAGTGCAGGGCATGGCCTCCATGAGCCCCCTGTTCTTCGGGGCCACACGATTCACATTGGGCGCGCTGTCATTAATACCGTTGCTGTGGTTCCGCCGTCGAGGCATCGCCGAACAGGAACGCCGACGCCGTGAATCGAATGAGTGTCCAACCGTCACGCTTGGCAACGGTATAACCGTGGCCATGCCGAAATGCCTGGGCAATCCCGTGGTCGTCAGCGTCATCTGCGGCATCGTATTGTTCACCGCCAGCACCGTCCAACAATACGGCATCCTCTATTCCGGTTCCGCAGGCCGTTCCGGCTTCATCACGGCGCTCTACATCGTCATGACGCCGCTGCTCGCCTTCCTTATTCTGCGCCGCCGCGTGACCATGAACGTCATCGTCAGCGTTGCCATCGCCGTGGCCGGCTTCTATCGACGGATTCGGCTCGATCCCCCTTGCCGACGTGGTGCTGTTGTCCACTGCGGTTCTATTCGCAGGCCATATTCTCGTCATCGACACGTTCGGACAGAAGATGGATCCGATTCTGCTGTCCTTCGGACAAATTTCCACCACTGCGCTGCTGAGCTGGATCGGCTCCCTATGCGAAGGCTCCATCGACTGGGCCGGCGCCATGCAAAGCTGGTTTCCCATCGTGTACGCCGGCATCGGCTCCGGC
>OGSS01001305.1_pt1 | contig 16929 bp, 20 predicted proteins | sample 1553591 | NCBI WGS metagenome assembly OGSS01 (sample SAMEA2580061, study PRJEB22360) | human gut metagenome | biome: human gut; feature: human-associated habitat; material: faeces | place: Denmark | collected 2008/2010
GCCCGGTGAATTCTTTGAAGCTGTATTGCCCGCCGCACCAGACCAGATGCCAGATGGTGCCGCGCTTAACGCGGTACGGCTTTTTCTTGCCATCGGGACCATCATACCATAATGTCAGCGGTTTGACACATTTGTAGTTGGTATTATACATGTTGACTCCTTATCTTTTTGGCAGCACCCAAATCTCAACATTGACATTCCAAGTATCAGAGATTTCTTTGATGATGTCCAAGACAGTCTCCCAATCACCGCCCGCCAGACCGCAACCGAGCCCGTAGGGAATGCGAAATGTAGCACGCGGATTCTCTTTCATGGCGCGGAAAAGAGCTGCTGTGAGTGCTGCGTAGTTGGTATAGCGCTTATCTCTGCCATAGCCATCTTGACCGAACAGGTTCGCAACATACAGATGCGGACCTACCTTTACATTCTGGTAACTACCCAGCATCAGCTTGTCGCAGACATCGGTAACTCGAATGTACTCGTTATATACAATGGGCCACTTATCGCGAATCTGCTTTGCCAAGCCAGCACCCATCACGCCACGACAATTCACCTGCTGGCAAATGATAGTGTCTCCATCGCGTTCCGGAAATGTCAGGATATCACCATTGACGAATTTAATGTTCATTGTTCGTTCCTCTGCTTGAAAATCTCGTACTCCCTCGCTACAAATCCCATCAAGTCGTTGTAGATGCAGGCTGCAACATCTAAGAACGCCTCATTGCTGACTTCAATTTGGTGCAGGAACCGCTTATCCTGCTGCATCGCGGACGCCGTGTTGCAGACGATAGCCCACACAGAATGGTTTATCTCTGTCGCGTTAACAGCTTCGGCGTCCCAATGGTTTTCTGTGTATTCCATGAGAGCAAAGAACATCTCATATGTTACATCGCTCAGCTTGCCGTCGTAGAATTTTCCATTGGTGTCCACCAGCATAGGCTTGATGACCTGCCGCCAAGCATACGGCGCAGTCTTGCCTTCGACATTGCGGATTTCCGGGCCAAAGAAGCCGTCCGTTTTGTTGTTGAGAAGGACAAGGCGCTTCGTCAAGTTGGTTGAGAGATATGCTAAGCGCCTTGCAAAGCTATCATCCACAACGACAAGAATTGTTTCCTCTTCCCCATGCGGGAAGAACTTCTGGCGGTTCTGTCCCTTGTTGGCACTTTCAAAGAGGATGCCGGGCATAGCGTCCAGAACGACCTTGTTCGTGTTTTCCTTTACGGTCTTCAACGCAGTAATATTTGACAGCATATAGAACCTCAGCTAAATGTAACACACCAAACTTCAACACCATACGCAGTGTTAAATATACAACCAATTCCCATCTGTGTATATCCCGGCGTCATAATATTTGAATAATGGCTGGGGCTGTTTTTCCAACCCGTACACGCTGCAGACGCACTGGTTGCACCAGAGCACAAGATTTCCGCAGTTGTTGCACCATCAAAGGCGTATTCCGGGGTAGCGACAATGGCTGTTCCCTTTTCAATGGTATCGGGCAAATTCAGCGAAACGCCCGTGATATTGACTCCGCAACCTACAAGGCTCAATGCAAGCGTGAAAGCCATTGCCAGAGCAAGCAGTCTTTTGATGATAGCAGTCATACTCTTTCCTTCTCCTCTCAGTATGTGAACAGCAGCATTGCCAGAACGATACCCACTGCCATGAGAACTACACCTATAACCGTGACGACATTGCACCTGTGGCGCATATCCTTAATTTCAGCGTATGTTACCATACAGTTTGTTTTCTCAGAGAAGTACGGTTCACTGGGAATACAGAACCATCTTACAACGAAACTGCCAACTTGCACGACAATGGAAATTGCAATTAGAATGAATCCGATGATGTTTGTGGTTGTCATTGTTTACCTTCCCTCCGGGGTGCGCTTGTATTTCAAAATGAGCTTCTTCGCATTGGCTTCTTTTACACCATGCAGGTCTATGTCTATCTTCGTCAGGTCTTGACGAAAAACGGCACGGATACGGTGCTGGTCTTCTTTGTCAGTGGCTGCAAGCACTTGCGCAAAAGCTATCTGATGCGTAGCGAGAAGCTGCTTTATCTGTAGTGCCAACTGCTGCTTGGGATAGCAGAACAAGTAGTCCCCGTTTATGAACATATCACGGGGATACAGAAACGCTGGGTCAAGCTTTGACGGGCGTGCATTTATGAGTGCCAACTCTGGCATATACAATGCTTTGTCATGCATCATGTTATACATGATATTGAATGCTTCCTCTTCTGTGCAGCTTATTGTGAATGTTCCTGTTAATTGGTATCCCATTGTTGCTTCTCCTTATTTTCCGGATAAATTGCTTGATTTGTTTATGTGCTTGGCTCATCACGATGAATCAGCATGACATTTGCCATGCTGGTGTAGTAGTATCGGTCAGCGCTCATCGTGGAATCAACCTCAAACTTTATGTTTTGCCCGTTGTCTACTACCTCATAGCTTACAAGGCGTGATGTGACCCATTGGTTGCTGTGACGGTAATAGATGTAGTTATACTCTGTCGCTGCAGATTCCGGCGAGGTTATCCGTTCATCCGTTTGCGCAGTCTCTGCCGTTTCCCTTGTAGTGAACATCTGCGCCGGGATGTCTTTTATCTCGTCGATAGTCTTATCTGCCACCTCGCCGCAACCCTCGAAAGCCACTGCGATTACGACTACCGTAACCATGAATAGTGCTTTCCGTACGAAGCTCAAGAATTTCTTCAACTTGCTCACCACACTTCAATAATCGCCAAACTAGCGGTATATTTTTCGATTCATCATACCCGTATTATACCATAAAATTGCATTTTTTACAATCTTGTCTGCTCTATGTTAATACTCTGTACATAAAAATCTATGCCCCCTCCAATGTGGGTGTTTTGGCAGAAACAAATTAGAAATTCTGTTCTGGCGCTGCGCCGTCAGCGCAGTGTAGCTGTAATGGGCAAAAGAAAAAGCCGCACACCCGGTTAGGGGTGAACGGCAGGAAGTGCTATCTATGTAAAAAGACAACTGATGTGTCAGAGGTCTTGTAATCTATCAGGCAGCCATCTTCGCTGCGGTTTTGCCCTTCGGGCCTTTCTTCCGTGCATCGGCTTCAAGTTCCTTCTTGTTGGCATCTGTTCAGAAGGTTTGCTACTTGTATCAAAAGTATTGGTTTCACCTTTCTGTGATTCCTTACGCCTGCGTGCTCCTTTTTCAACTCTGTGCCGTTTTCTTTTTGTGGGCTTTCGTTCTTTTTCTTCTCGATGTTCCCGCTCTTTTTCCCTCTCTTCGGCTTCTTTTGCTTCTTTTTCAGCCCTGCGCTGTTCTCTTTCTATGAGTTTTCGCTCTTCCTCTTCTTGGCGTTTCCGCTCCTTTTCCCGTTCTTCAGCTTCTTTCGCTTCTTTGGTAAGAATTTCCTGCCGCTTTTTCTCTTTGAACGGTTTGAACTTCCCGGATTTCCAGAGATTGTAGAAGTTTTCCTTTGTTTCAGGCCAGTTCAGCCAGAAAGTATAACCTAAAAGAAGGTAGCAAATTCCCAGAACGAGCCCTGCTGCTATGAGGGAGGACGTTTGATTGGCTTCATCATTCGATGCCGCTTGTGCTGCCCAATCCTCTGAGATTGTGTATTCACCGGAACTGTTCAAGATGACAGCCGTTTGTTTTACTGCTGCTTTAACACCATCACCGTAGTTGCCTTCTTTGAAGTAAGGTGTCATCGTGTTGATGATATTGGCAGCTTGTGTGTCGGGAATGTCTCCCTCTAACCCGTAGCCAACCTCAAGGCGAAATTTGCGGTCATCGTAAGAGATGAGTAAGAGTAGTCCGTTATCTTTCTCTTTATCCCCTAATCCTGCTGTTCTGAACAACCTGTTCGCACAGGTCTCAATGTCTTCGCCGTTCAGAGATTTGATGGTGTAGACCAGATACTCGATGCCAGTCTGCCGGTTGATGCTGTAGAGCATCTCGGAGACTTCCTGTTCCTCTCGGTCTGAAAGCATCTCGCCGCTGTCTGTCACCATCATATCTTGCGTCGGTGCAGCGTATGCGGGGACGATTGTGCCGACGAGGATAAGCAGTACGATGAAGACAGAAAGAATAATAGATGGAATTTTCTTTTCCGTTTTATACCCCATAGTATCCCCCTTTAAGTGATTGTTTTTAATTTTACGCAATTCGCACATTTCCGCAACCGAATCTTTGATATTTTATGTCACTTAAAAAAGAATAATTGGGGAGATTGTAAGCAAAGAAAAATTTTTGAAAAGACGCTTGCATCCACTTGCGAATTGTCTAAAATTGTATATAGAGGGCAGCAACTTTAGACAACTTTAGACATTTGGAGGACAAAGCCATGATTTATGTAAAACTTGCAACACCCGTTATCTTGACCGCACAAATCCCGGAGATTGCCGAAACTCTCGGCATCAAGAAAGAGCACCTGCAGAAGCTTTTGTCTTTTTTGGCTTATGCTTACGCCGAGAAAGACGGTGAGCGCAAAGTCATTTCTTTGCCGAGCAAACTTTCTTTGCTTCACGATATCGTCGTCAACTACGATAAGGTGTATTACGGCGCGGAAGCAGCTTTGAAGATGGCAGAAGACAAGGGTGTGAAAATTCCCGCCTTGACTTTCATCGAACTTGGTACGGATGTTTTTGAAAAAGCCACTCCTGCTCAGTTTGATGACATCAGCCATTTGGCGGCTAAAGTCGAGCACTTCAGTAAGCGTGTTGGACGTCTGATTGCTCTTGAAGCGCCCGACATCGTTTATATCAACGAGTGCCGGATGCTGCGGAGATATGTACAGACGCTCGAAAACAATCACAGCTTCTCTTCCCCTGCAAAAGCGGCTGATGGACACGTCCTGTACTCTCTGAACGATATCGGCTACTCTCTCATCACCGGCTGGAATACTTCTGCAGCCAAGGCTGATGACAAACAGATTGACAGTTCCGGTTTCAATGCTCAGTACATGGCAAAGCTCGTCCGCAGAGCGATGGGTACGAAGTCGCAGGAGAAGTTTGCTTTTGAAGCGGGACTTTCCCGCTCCTATATTGCTTCTCTGCTCAGTGGCAACGCCAAGTCTCAGCCGACGGAGAACACGATTCGGAAGCTCGCCAATGCCACGGACATGGTTACGGAAGACGAGTTCCGTGTGGCTTGTGGGTATGAAGAATTGACCAAAGATGAAAACAAGGTCGTCTCTAAGTTCCGTGCCCACATGGATGATGCGGCTTGGCAGCGCTGCAATATCGAATGGTTCCTTTCCTTCTTGAAAGAGACTATCCCGATGGCGATTCCTTTCACTTCCACGGATATTATGCTGAGCCTTTTTGAGAGTAAGTACGGTGATAAAGACGACCAGTTTACACTGGAGAAGGTCTCTACACCGTTTGAGTATCATGGCGATGGTTCTGCAGCAAATGTCATCCTGCCCCTGCGTCTTCGCTGGTTCAACCTCAAGAGGATGATTGTTCAGACTTTGTATGTTGGGCTTCTTGGACATTACAGCAAGAATGATGAGCTGTATGTCACCAGCTACATTACCTCCGTGCAGGACATCTACGACCATGTTTCTTGCCTGCATAAGGTCATTGACCCGATTCGGGATAGAAACCTTGTCAACGGTGTCGACATCATGCCGTTCCCTGTCTTCTACACTGTCGCTTGCGTGAAGGAAGCATATGAGGAGGCCCGTCAGAGGGTAGTCAAGTCTATCAACGAATACTTCGAGAAGTTGGTCAAAGTCCATGTTACCGGTGCGGGTTTTTATACCGACACTCTTTCAGACGAAAAATTTGTCGCGTTCATGCGGAGCCATGAAAAGACGTTGACCTCTTCCTCTGCTCCTGCCGAACTTCGTGACATTTACGAAAATGTCGTTGTACGGCACGGAAAACCCTCTGATTTCCTTGTGGAAGATTCCGATTTCGACTGCAAGGCGGTTGTTATCGCTCATGTGATGAACAACGAGACTGCTCTTTGTGCCGGGCACGACATTTTTGATGGTATGTTCACGAATAAGGGCGATGATGCTTCGAACCGTCCTTGCGTATCTGTTGCTGACAAAGAGTTTGCTCGCCTGCATTCTGAATTTGGGCTTGAAAAAAAGTCGGTTTTGGATACCATCGAAAGCTATGCCAAAGAACTCGGCTTGGAGTATGGCGATGTCAGCTACTATATGATGTGCGACTCCAAGTTTGCTGACGACATTGGCGAAGTTGTGAAATGAGACATTCCTGTACTGTTCTGGAGGATGCTCTCACCGGTACAGATTTAGCGTATGCTGTAGTCTCTCAGCATTGACTGATATAGACACCAAACAAAAAAAGAAGGCTGCTACCCGTGATGGGCGGCAGCCTTTTGTTGTGCTTATTGTTCTGGCATTTGCACCATGTATTGCGCGTATGCTTCTTTTGTGTGTTTAAGTGTTTGAATTTTAATTGATAAACCCACAATATCAATAATTGGATATACGGCAAAAAACATCCATCCAAATATCATTGCTGCACATGCAAATGCGCCTGTAAAAATCAAGATTACCCACCCGAAATACGGAAGCATTGTTACGTCATATGCAATTCTAAAAATTGTTTTTGTAACTGCGAAAAAAATACCAAACGTTCCGTGTTTTATCATGTATATAGTGCTGCAAATACCCGGAAAAGCAATGAGCATAAACAGAAGAATATAAGCCACTACATCGCCGATATTTATATCCAATATGGCATCTAACAAAATTAACAAAAAAGCGGATACAGCAACCGCAGCCCAAATAATTGCAGCCGTTATATCTGCTTTTCGCATCCTTTTGCATTCACATATCGCAGCTTCACAGCTATCCGCATCACAAATCATATTATCAATATTCTGGTACATTGTTCGTCCTCCATTGCATAAGTGCCGCATTTTTTACCTTTACTTTTATAATATTAAGTTCGCACACTTATGCAATGATTTTTGTGCAAAAAGAAAACGAGAACGCCGTCAGTAACGGAGTCCTCGCGAAAGATAATTCTTTCTGATTACATTAGTATTGTACCTCGACTCGCACATCTATGCAAGATTTTTTGCAGTTAATATGTAACCGCGAGCCACAAATCGTCATACAATTCAAGGATATTTCGAAAATATCTATATGCAAGTTTTGCGATTTTTTCGGTATCACTTTCTGTTTTCCATACGATTTCTCTTGCGGGTCCGCCTTCTTTTAGCTCACGCATAGAGTTATATATGTCCAGATAAATTTCATCGCATATATGCCGTGATGAAAAGACGTTATCGCCGCTGTACTCGTCCGAAAGATAGGAGTACAAATTTTTGTCTATGAATCTCTTCCATTCCGGCAGGTAGAATGGTTGTCCTTCTGTGTTCATTTGGTAAACTACTCGTTCTGCGAGCACCATCTTATCGTAGTCTTTAGGATTGACAAATTGAAACTCATCAAAGAAATCTTTGCTATAGTACATCCAAAGCACAGTGTGCGCCAGCTCCACACAAGTAGTTTCGAGCAACTCCGCTGTCTCGTCGCCAAAATTCACCGCTGCCATTTTAGAATTGACGGTTTTCTTTAACCTGTATAAGTTCTTATGAACACGAATCGTTTTGTCGACCATGTCTGCCAACATAGGTGTGACAACATCTGTCACATTCCGCAATGAGCGCTTGTAGCTATCATATACACTCTCATTATACATGATGCGCACCTCTCACTTGCTCAGATTCGCCAACTCTTCCGGGTTATACGCGATAGACACCATCGTGAGAGTTGTGCCGTAGTTGTCGAAGTAAAACTCAATGTTGTAACCGCTATCCGTCCAGTAGTTCAGCGTACCCGTCAGGTCGTTCTTCTTGGCAGCGGCTTTCTCATCGTAGTTCCAGCCTGATACGGGCTCGCCATACTGAGACATCGTCTTCAGAACATCATCAAAGGTGGCATTTTCGGTAATGCCAAGGAACATAAACTGGATGCCGTCTTCTGCCTGCAGGTTATGCAGTCCGCCAAACTGGAAAAAGGTAGGAATGATATTGTTGGCATTCGGCAGAGCATCACTCTTATAGATGCCGCCGGGTCCATGAATCACGAGTTCTTGGTTCTCGCCGATAGCATATTCCAGCACCCAACGGCTGAAATTCAAGTGAGAGTTATCGGTGAACAGGTCGCCATAAGCCTGCTGCAGCGTTCCTACAGAGTCGTTGCAAGGCTTGATGTCTTTGCCTTCAAATGTAACCGTCAGCGTATCACTCGGCATCTGAATCCGTGCTGTGTTATTCTCAGCAAATACCACGTTCTCCGGCTTTTCGATGATGGGTTCTTCCGTCGGTACAGGCGTACTTTCCGCGCTCTCCCCTGTCATAACATCTGTCGGCTGTTGCGTTACTACCGTTGTCGGTCTTGTATTTCTCCGTTCTACAGCAGCAGTATCTGCGTATCTCGGTACACATCCCGTGAGGGACAATACAGTAACCCCCGCGAGAAGAAAAGCAGTAAGTCGTTTCAACTTGTTCCCTCCTCAGTAAATATCTAATCATATATAATTATTGTAGCCAATTCGCATATTTCTGCAAGATTTTCACAGCAAACAAAAAAGAGCCCCATGCAGATGGTGGTGTCTGCACGGGGCTGCTTGTTAGTCTTCGATGCCGCTGTAATAGTTTTCCAAACTACTGTTAAACAGGTAGTATGCCAGATTTCCGATTTTTTCGAGGTCGTTATCAGTGTTATCGACCATGCGCTTAATGGCAGAACCATCCTTCAGACTACGCATACAGGCATACAACATCAAATATGTATTGACAAAATTTGCCTGTTCTTGCGCAGCATTGCCTTCGAATGCATCCGGCAGGCATTCGCAGGCAATGCGTGTAGCGAGACGGTTCCATGTAGGAAGGAACAGCGCACTGTCTACATCGTCCAAATCGCGTTGAACACGCATGATGTACTCGTTTACGCCCATGTCTTCACATATGGGGAACTCGATGTTCTCAAACTGGTTGCGATGGTAGTACAGCCAAAGCATGGCGTTCGCCATATTCACGCAATCTAACGCCAAGTCTTCGGCTTTCGCATCGCTTAGAGATACGATGCGTACAGTGGAAGCATCGAGTCCATTTGGGTCGTGCATGTCCACAATTTTATAAGCATCTTTGCCTGCACGAGGCTTGTTCCTGATGAACTCTTGAAAATCCTTAGCAAATGCAATGAGGATTTCGTGAATACGTGCTTCTGTTTCTTTTTCGCTCTGGGCGTTCTGATTGCTCATGCTGTGCTCCTTTGTTCTGTTACTGATTATTTTGCAGGCTCGCTAACCCTTCTCGGCGGGACAGCTCGCCCGGTGTGTATGAGATGAAAACGGAACTCAGATATTTTCCAAACGCGTCAAAATTGAATTGGATATCATACCCGTCTTTGGTGAGATAGCACAGCACTCCGGCGCGGCTGCCACGCTCTTCATCCGTTTCTTTGGTGTAGTTATGCCCTTCATACGGGTCACCGTACTGGCTCATTGTTCTCCAGACATCGTCAAATGACGAGTTTTCCGTCAAGTTGAGGAAACTAAATTGCGTGCCCTCTTCTTGCATTAACGTGCTCATTTTTTTGAACATGTACATGTCAGGGACGACATCTTTGATATCCGGCTCGTCCTCAGTTTTATAATCGTCCGAGTGAGCGGTGACCGTCAATTCTCCATCGGTGCCAACAACATATTCTGGGTTCCAACGGTTGATGGTAAATCGCGAGTTATCTACAAATGTACTTTCAAACGACTTTTGCAGCGTCTCCGCCGTATCTCTTCCCGGCAGGATTTGCTTTCCGCGCAATGTGACTTTGATGCTTTCTGTTGGTAAATCGATGAGTTTGTTTCCGTCGTACTCGATAACCACATTGTCCGGCTCATCATATTGCGATTCCGAGCTTGCATCGTTCTTATCCTCGGCATCGGCAATTTCCTCTGCTTCAGATTCTACAATGCTGGTCGCTTCACTACTGCTCGTGCCTTGCGTCTTTTTGGCTGTACAGCCGCTGAATGTGGTCAAGACCATCCCTGCAGCGAGCGTAAATGCCACTAATTTTTTCATGGTAATTCTCCTTATTTTCTGTTGTGTTGCAGTAACGCTAAGACCAATGATATGCAATCCGCACGAATCAGCAAGAGTCACAAGTCTTCAGAGATGATTCGAAGGATGTCCTCTTTGGCTCCTCGGATGGAGGTGCCGTTATTACCATAGGCGGCTACCAGCGCTTGCAGAATTCTTTTTTCTTCATTTTTTGTGAGGTCCGGCATCCAGATGGAATAGTCATCTTCGCTGTGCTTGAAGAGAATGCCTTTGATTTTCGGATTTTTGTTGCTCATATTATACCTCTCTTTGCCCGACAAGCCTATTGCTGCATAATAGCAATAGGCTGTAACTTAGGCGTTATAATGCATTATGCTGTTAAAATTAGCTGTGATAAACTATGTATAGAATGTAAATAAACGCTACACAAGGTTGATTGCAAAAGCGAAGTATGGGATAATTAAGACAAACAAAAAGCAGCATTGGAGGTAGATACCAATGAAATATTAGCAACACATTATAATTACAGTATCTCAAGACGACAAAACGCACAGTGCTATATTATATACAAAATGTAGTTGTTGTGCGCTATTGCCGAAGCAGTCTGCGTGACTGCGTAAGATTGAATCGCCGGGATGTAAACCTGTAAGACATAGTCCGTGCGGCTACATAAGATTGAAACGGTGACATCGGTCAACTGTGCTATCGGGAACGCTATCGCAGTCCGCGTGACTGTATAAGATTGAAACAGATAGCAGCTGCTAAGTGGCCGAAGTAGCCCACGTGGCTACCAAAAACTAAAAATGTCGCAGCCCGTGCGGCTGCGTGGGAAAGAACCTCTACCGATTACGGTAGGGGCTCTTTTTCCTTTTTACTGGTTTACTCTTTATCCTCAAACCCCATCAACGGGTATTTTTCTCTCGTTGCTACGCCAAGCAGCTCGTTAAAAACGAGCCTTGCCAAATTGACAACCTGCTTGTCGCGGCTATTGTACGCTGCAAAATCCTCGCGTGTCTCCTGCAGTGCATACGCAATCATGTACACACCAACATATAGGATGCTCTCCATTGCCTCCCGCTCGTCTTCGTCCTGTGCATCTGTACAGTCTCTGATAACTGCCTCAATGTACAGCTTCCAAGATGGGTCATACAGTTCTCCGCCAACATCGTTCATGGCAGTTCTAACGGCTTGCAGCATTTCATCATTAGTTTGATTTTCGACTCCTTCCACGCACTTTAGCGGCAGATGAGTAAATCCATCAGTCAAGGTAAAGAAATGAACAAGTCGCTCCGAAATTCCAACAGCATAGTCCACCAATTTGGTCGCAAAATAGTCGCTGTACAGCACATATCGTGCATGGTGCCGCGCTGCTTCGTCCAAGTCAGAAGGCTCATGTAGCATATACATGTCGTTTTCAATTTTCAAGACAAGTGTCTCGTATGTTCTAAACATTTCAATTAGGTTCTCAAAATCTCTCTGACTATAATCATTGTTGGCCGCCTGCAAAGTCTTGTTCAGCATTTTATTATCCTTTCTAAAAACAAAAAAGCGGCATCCGCAAATTCGGAGTCGCCGCCATTAGATATATCTTTGACCTTATAATCTCAAGTTTACTCAATTCGCACGAACGTGCAACACTTTTCACGGTGAAAGGTAACATTTCTTTGTATTTTGCATTATGTATAAAGTGTAAATAAATGCAATACAAGGTTGATTGTAACAAACGATTGTGAGATAATTAGTATAGATGAAAAAGCTAGTGCGAAGCATAAGCAAGCATAAAATTGTTGCGAGCTTCGCACCAACAAACATAGCAAAATGGAGGTAGTCACCAATGAAATATTAGCAATGCACTATAATTACAGCACCTAAAAACAGCAAGATGCACAATGCTACATTATGTAAGAAATGTAGTCGTTGTGTGTTATTGCCGACGCAGCCCGTGTGGGCTGCATAAGATTGAAACAAAGTAACCTGCGGTCCGGGAAGTTTTGACGGTGACGCAGCCCGTGTGGGCTGCATAAGATTGAAACCGTTGTGATGAGATGTGCGCTCTCGCGCCATGAAGCTGCCCACGCAGCTACATAAGATTGGAACATCGTATGCGCAAAGCTTGACGCAGTTTTCTAAAGTCGCAGTCTGCGTGATTGCATAAGATTGAAATTAGTCATAGCATTGCCGCGCCGGGTCAATATCAGAACGTAGCCTACGCAGCTACTAAAAACTAAAAATGTCGCAGCCCGTGCGGCTGCGTGGAGAAGAACCTCTACCAACTGCGGTAGGGGCTCTTTTTCCGTCAAAAAATAGCGACTCTCCGAAAAAATCAGAGGGTCGCTTTTTTATCAGATGTTAAAATGTCGCATCGAGTTTTGCACACACTATGAAGCGTGTCTCATAGGTATCTGCGCCGGAACAGGTAGACAAGATGAGAACCTTGTCGTCCAACCCAACATCCGTAGCATACTGGTTGTAGGACAGTGCCTTCATATTGGCGACTTCATTAAGAAAATACTCATCGTCTGGATTAGCGATGGTGTACGTCGGCTCGACTGGGTAATCGGCCACCGCGAAAATTTTCCAGCGTGTCTGATGCCCGCCGACAGTGAAATACACATAGCGGTGTTCTTTTGCGAAGTTTACATCTCTGAAGTGTTTCAGAACGCTGAATTTCATATGCAAGCTGTTGCCGTTACTGTGTCCGAAGATGATAGTCACACGGTACAAATCATCTACGCTGCTCACGTCCCACTCAGAGGGGACATAATATGCACCCCAGATGCTTTCTCTGTCCCATTCGTTATGGGTCAGATAGAAGTTATCATCGGTAGGATGCTGCAGAACAGGCTCTTCGGTGACGTCCACGCCGGGAACGGTAAGATATCCGATAAGGTTTTTGGAATACGGAGGCTTAGGGGTTGCTTCCGGTTCGTCTTCCGTTGTTGTAGGCTCACTTTCCGGTACAGCAGGCGGCGGGGTCTCCTCCGGCTCTTCCTCATTGTCCGAGATTTCGCCGGTCTCGTATGCTGGAACATGGTAATAATCGTAAGCCTTGTAGCCGATATAGCCGAGGATTCCTACCAGTGCGATGGCGATAAGAACCAGCAGCACCGTCCAGATAGAAGGCTTCCCCTTCCCTTTCTTAGGCTGCTTCTTTGCCGATTCCACATACACCGGCTCATCTTCTTCATCTTCTAGCTCGGTTTCGTCTACTTCCGGTTCGTACTCCTGCTCTTGTGGCTCTTCATAAGCAGTTTGCTGTGTAGGCTGCTGCTCCGGTACGAGCGTCTGCTCAAAGGACTCTTCTTCCGGAATTGAAGGGATAAGGCGCTTGGGCATGGGTATCACCCCCAATTACTTGGACGCTTCCGCGACAGAACGCTCATACACATCAAGGCAATATCTGCCCATGATTTTGTTGTAGAGGCATTCCTGTGCCAGAGGTCCTTTGCCGTAGGTCTCTGCGGCGTAGTCGTAGTTTGTCCCAACATAAGCTCGCACATCATCCTCCGTAGGCTTGTATCCCTGCTCTTCGGCAAGATACTGTGCTGCAAGGCTGAGCTTGATGCCATCTTCCGTATCAGAGCGGAGGCTCTCGCTGTATTCCTCAGAGGAGCTATAGTTGCTGTAGGTCTGAACGAATGTCTCAAGGTCCATGTCGTAGGCTGCGGCTTCCTGCTTGACATAGTTCAGATTTGTCGCAAGGTTCATATCGACCAAGTCAGTGATGTCTTTCTTGACCTTCATGTTGTCCAAGAAATACTGCTGTATGTCGCTGCTCACCTGATTCAGACGCAGATTCTCTTCCATGTAATCGCGGAGAAGCGCAGTAGTCGTAATGGCTGTACCGTCCTGCAGGGTCTTACCGCTCATAATGCTGGTAACATCTGCATCGGTCATGCTATATTCGGAAATCTTGTTGAGCGTCACATGGAAGACTGCTTCCTTGTTAGAGAGCTCGATTTTTTGTTCGCCAGTGGTGCGGTCTGTGGTAGAGCCGTAGCCATCGGGGAACGTGACGGTTACATCAAAGGAATCCCCTGCGTTATGACCCACGATTTGGTCTTCAAAGCCTTCAATGAAGGTTCCGGAGCCGAGCTGGAGGTTGTAGTTCTCCGAAGTGCCGCCGGTAAAGGCTACACCGTCTACCGTGCCCTCATAGGCAATGTTGACAACATCGCCGCTCTGCGCGGCACGACCCGTCACTTCTTCCGTGAGGTTGTAATTGCTTTGGAAAGCGTCCAGTTCTTTCTGGATAGCGTCATCCGTCACCGTGTAGACATCCTCGCTGACCGTAAACGTCTTATAACCCTTCGGCATCTTGATGTACTTGGACGCCGTCACATTGCGGAAGTATCCGTCATCGTCCAGCCCCAAGTCATACTCAATCGCCGCCGTCTCCCCCGTGGCAGTCTCTGCCGTAGCGGTTTCGCCGGTCGCTGCATCCGTGTCCGTTTTGCTGCAAGCCGTCAGACAGACGCTTGCAACCACCATAACAGCAAGTGCTGCTGCAAGTTTCTTACGCATTTGTTTCTCCTTTGCAGATACTCAAAAAGCCCCGGCGACATGAGAGCCTGCCGGGGCGATTAACATTTAGCCGAACATGAACGGGATGTGGAGCAGCAAACCATAGACTGCATCCATCACACCGATGATGACGGCAGACACGGCACTGACAGCCAGCACCGCGCCAGTACGACGGAACGTGTTCGGCATCGTGGGCCACGTCACATTGCGCGGCACCACGAGGTTGCGCAGCATCGTGGGGGTCTTCTTGATGAAGCCGGGAATCGCTTTCACGAAGGAAACGATTGCCTCCCTAGCCTTTTTCAGTTTCTCTTTCATCGTGCTCACCCTCCGATACCGTTCACCACAAACATCACGATTGCGATGACGAGCAGGACTGCTGTGCAAATCGCAACGAGCTTGTTTGCGGAGTTCTTGTTGCTGTCTTTCGAGTTCTTCATCATAGAACCGCTCAGACCGTTGATAACGCCAAGCGCGTTCTTGTCAGCCTTGTCCATAGAGAGCGTCACGGCGCAGACCAGAACAGAAGCCAGCAGAATCACCACGCACAGGATGATTTCATAGATAGCCATATTGCCCTCCCCTTAATACAAAAAGCCTTTGTGATGGCGAACCACCAGCTGGCTGTTGAGCGAGTCAATGACTTCGAGGGCAACGCCTGTGACAATCAGCAGGCTCGTACCACCAAAGTGCATATTCAGACCCGTGACTGCCGTTGCCAGAATCGGCACACAGGCAATCACAGAGAGGACGAACGCGCCGGACCCAGCGAGAGAATGACAGGCTTTGCGCAGGTAATCGCTCGTAGTACGCCCCGGACGAATACCGGGGATGCTGCCACCGTTCTTACGCAGGTTGTTTGCCATCTCGATGGGGTCAAAGGTGATGTCGATGTAGAACAGATTGAATGCGAAAATCAACGCGATATACACTACATCATAGACCCAGTTGCGGGAATTCCAACTCGCCAAAGCCAGATACAGCTTCGGATGCTTGTTGTAGTCCATGAACATCGTGATGAGCGACGGCAGACTGCAGATGGTGGACGAGAAAATGATAGGCATAACGCCAGACATGATAAGTTTCAGCGGGATGTAGCTTGACTGACCCGCAGAAGACTTACTGCCAATCGTCTTACCGGCATACTGGACCGGTACGCGGCGCTCGGCATCGCTCGCAAAGACCACATAGAAGGTTGCTGCCAGAACGAACAGGATGACGCCGGGAATCATCAGATAATACCACCATCCCTTATCCTGTGCCATAGCAATGGAGTTCTTGAATAGAGAGATGATAGCATCCCAGCGGGAAATGATGCCAGTAAAGATGATAAGGGAAATACCGTTGCCGATACCCTTTTCATCAATCAGCCAGCCAAGCCAGATAACGATTTGTGAGCCCGCTGTGAGCAGGGCAATAACCGTAATGGCTTCAACCACCTGTGAGATGCCGGAAGTGTACTTCATTGCACCGTAGTTCTTCATGACAAAGAAGTAACCTACAGCGGTAATGGCCGCCAACCCACAGCCCACATACTGAGTGATTTTGTTGATTTGTTTCTGACCGCCGATATCCTTACTGATTTCTTCCAATTTGGGGATAGCCACTGTCAGAAGCTGAATGATGATGCTTGCGTTGATATATGCCGATACGCCAATGGCGAATACTGCGCACTGGGACAACGCTCCGCCCGAAACGAGGTTGTAGTAGTCGAGCACCGATGTGCTGCCAAACATCGCCGTGAGCGCCGTCGTATTGACGAACGGAATCGTCACACCGCAGCCAAGACGGTAAATCAGCAGACACAGAACGGTAAAGAGAATCTTACTGCGAACATCATCTACCATCAGTTTCTGGAAGATGTTGCTGTTCGAGTAAGACTTTTTGATTCTAGGCTTTTTAGCCTTGAGTTTGGTATTATCCAAAACTTACTCCCTTTCTCGGCATAAGCCCCATCTAATGTGAAGCTCTGCCGTCAGTTTGATGTCTTTGTTCTGAGAGCCGCCTTATCAGACGGTCTCGTCCTTGCTCTTCTCGGCAGGAACCGGTGCAGGCTCGGCGCTCATATCGCCGGACAGCATCGGCACGCCCTGCTCTTCCTTTACTTCGGCGGCGGGAACATCAGGAACATTGACATCGGGAGCAGCCGGAGTCTCAACGACAGGTCCGGCGGGCTCGGCGCCGGGGGTAGTCTCAGCAACAGCAGTGGTCTCGGCAGGAGCCTGAACAACAGTCTTCGTCTGCTCCTCTGCGGCAGTCTTCTCCCGGCGAGCAGCGACCTTCGCAAAATGCTCATTGCGCTTCACGCGACAATCCTTGCAGCGAGTCGGCAGCTTGTAGTTGTGAGAAGCGTACCAGTACAGCTCACGG
>OGSS01001315.1_pt1 | contig 16732 bp, 14 predicted proteins | sample 1553591 | NCBI WGS metagenome assembly OGSS01 (sample SAMEA2580061, study PRJEB22360) | human gut metagenome | biome: human gut; feature: human-associated habitat; material: faeces | place: Denmark | collected 2008/2010
ACTGGGAAGGGACAGAATGAAAATGCTGGCATTTGGCAGCAGACAGGCGGGAGGTACTCCGGAGCTGGTGGATGTGATGGAATTTCTGGATGCCTGCCAGCGGGTACATCCGGACAAACAAGCTTTACAGACATTGGAGGAGAGAATGGAAAGGCTTGTGACGGATCAGTGGTCCAAAGGCTATCCCGTGAATCCAAGCGGCCTGACTATCTATCTGCCAAGCGGTTCCAACCCCTATCTGAGAGATGACCTTGAAACCTACGGCACCACGGGATTCTGCAGCGCCTACAGGCAGCTGGCGGACAGCTACGCCGTGTATCTGGCACGGGAAGGCGGTGTGGAATGGGGAAACATAAGCGCGCATCAGGACGGCACTGTGGAAATCAGCATAGCCCCGGAGGATGTACACGACGTGGCGGGAGCGTATCTGGCTGTGTTCTGCCCTGGGGAGGAGGATGGAAATTATTATCTCCTCTGTACAGACAGTGATGTGTCGATTGGCATGGACGGTACCCTGCGGGCAGTGCCGGAGGACAACTATATGGGGATGAAGGGGCAGGTGCTTTGCCTTATCGAAACCATGAATCTGGATGCATACACGGAATATATGGCCCCGGTGCTCTATAATGGGGAACTGTGTACGATGCGGATAGGGTTTGATGAGGAGCATGAAAACGGGCAGATTCTTTCCGTGACACCGGCAGGACAAACCTCTGAGGCGGCAAAGCAGATTTATGAGTTAAAGGAGGGGGACAGGGTGGCTCCGCTGTATCTGGTTGAGCGTATGGAGGATGTGGAGGAAGAACCGGGGGATGAGGTCAGTGATGAAACCAGAGATGAAACCAAGGATGGGCTCAGAGCGGCTGCCGGGGACTCTCGCAGCGATACGGACAGGCTTTACACAGACAGCTACTATATGGGAACAGAATTTTACATAGAGGAACCGGAAGATATGCTTCTGGAGACAGTGCCGGTATCCGGGGATGGGTATTTTTACGGTTTCATGCTGATGGATGTACGGCAGAATATTTACTATACGGATTTTACCGGTATGGGGACAGAGGATACGGGTTCATGAACAGAGAGAGGAGAAAATGAATCATGAGTAAGACGAGCAGGGAACTGATTGAATTCTGCAGGGGAAAACTGGGCACGCCATATGTGTTCGGCATGAAGGGACAGGTCCTGACGGAAGCGCTGCTGAAGCAGCTGGCATCTGAAAATCCCAAGGTTTATACGCCCCAGTACATAACGAAAGCCCGGGGCTTCATGGGAAAGCATTGTACGGATTGTTCCGGCCTGATTACATGGTGTACCGGTATATTGAGGGGAAGCGCCAATTATAAGGAAACGGCTGTGGAGGTGCAGCCCATAGGGGCCTTGAATGAATCAATGAAAGGCTGGGCCCTCTGGAAACCGGGGCATATCGGGGTGTACATTGGAAATGGAACATGCATTGAGGCCAAAGGAATCAATTACGGTACAGTGGAGACAAGGGTGCAGGACACACCCTGGGTCAGTGTGCTGAAACTCAGGGATATTGACTATTCAGAGCAGGTATGCGGACCAGCAATTCCATTACCCTATCCCACGGGATGGATCAAGGAAGAGGGAGGAGTCCGTTTTTATCTGGAACCGGGACGGTATGTGGCTAATGACTGGTACCAGGACAAGGGCCAGTGGTTCTGGTTTGACGGTTCGGGCCATGCTGTACGGGATAACTGGTATCTATATAAGGATAACTGGTATTATTTTGGGCCGGATTTTGCCATGGTCAAGGGTTTTCAGCTTATCAGGGGAAAGCCGTATTACTTTAACCGGGATGGGCAGATGGCAAAGTTTGGGACCCGCTTTACGGTACAGGTGGACAAAAACGGCGTACTGCGTTTTCCAGAGGAAGAATCCGCAGAGCCACCCGCTGCCGTGGGAAGGATATTGGGGGAAAATGAAACAGGCAGGGAACCACAAGGTATTTCTCCTGGCAAAACAGATGGAAAAACGCCTGCACTGATCGCATACGAGGGCGACGGGTATACGGAAGGTACCGTGCTGCCGCCGGACGCCAAAGCGGGAGACGCGCCAGAGGCGGGCAGAAAAGCGGGACATGCCCGGGGAGAGAGAAAGATATCGGATGCAGGTATCTGCCTGATTAAGCAGTTTGAGGGCTGCCGCCTGGAGGCGTACCGCTGCGCGGCCGGAGTGCCCACCATTGGATATGGGCATACGTCCGGCGTGACCATGGGGATGAAGATAACGCAGGCTCAGGCAGAGGCGTATCTGAGGGAAGATGTCAGGGCCTTTGAGAAGGCTGTTAATAATGTGCTGGGATGCAGCGTTACCCAAAACCAGTTTGACGCCCTGGTAAGCTTCGCCTATAATCTGGGGGCAGGGGCTCTCAGAAACAGTACGCTTTTAAAGCGTCTGAATGCGGGAGATGTGAAAGGGGCCGCAGATGAATTTCCTAAATGGAACAAAGCAGCAGGAAAGGTACTGGAGGGGCTCACCAGACGGCGGATGATGGAACGGCAGTTATTCTTATCATGACAGGGGACAGAAGGGCGGCGGCTGGTATTGCCCCAGGGAAATGGCAGGTAATTGTATATAGATGTGAAGGGAAAGGGCAGAGGTGGGAATCTCTGCCCTTTGAATGTGCTCAGTATAAAGCACTCGGTTGGATGTGCTCGGCTGACGCCTTTCCTTCATCTGTGTCCCCGTTCCGCCATCCTCGTCCCCTTTCCGCACGCACATGGCGAGGGTGCCTGCGGAAATAATCGGATACCTGGTGCCGGTAGCTGCGGGAGCAGCAGCACGAAATTCCGCCTGTAAAGGAAAGGATGCCCTGGTTTGGTTCAAAGGACCGGACATTTGACAGATTGGCGATGGTGGATGCCCGGACCTGGCAAAAAGGCGGGTTCAGTTTTTCAGACAATTCTTTTATTCCGGAACGGAAGGAGTATACTCCGTCTGAGCAATGTATGCTGCATATATGCGTCCCTTTTACGGTTTCTATGTAATAGATGCTGGTGAAGGGAAGCCGGGCTTCCCGGCTGCTGCCGTGCACGATTAGAAACCCGTCTGTGGAATTCACACGGCGGTTCAGGTAGGTCAGGATATTCAGGCAGGAGCGCTCCAAATTGTCATGGACAGGATGGATATAACCTGCAATGCCCCGGACAGAGTGGCTGTTGACCAGACGGGCCGCAGTGCTGTAATCACTGCTCACCACGCAGACCATGATTTGGCTGCTGAAAGATGTAAGCCTGTCCAGGACATCCGGCCAGTCAGGGCGGCTGTCGCTGTCTAAGAACAGGAGCCACAGCTGTTGGGGAGAGCCGGCCGCTTCTTTGATGAGTTCTTCCGGTGTCAGGCTTCTGAAGGCATATAGCTCCATGCCCCTCAGATGCCGGTTGGAGATAGCTGAGTCTGCGGCTGCGTAAAGTTGTCTGAAAAGCTGATTATGTTCAGTTGATATAACAATATTCAAACCAGATTCCTCCTTTGTTCTGTTAAAAAGCCGGTTATAGGCTGTCATCGGGTGGTTACAAGATTCATCCGATAAACAGAACATATGTTCTTATAAAACCGAACAGGAAAGGCCGTCCAAAGCTGACATGTATGTGACATATATGCGGCAGGTATGTATAACAAATACCTGAATGGCAGCGCAGGCGGCCCCTTGGCCGTAATGACGGTGAGAATCTGTGCAGCGCCTTATCGTCAATCCATGAGGCTCCGCAGCTTGCAAAGAATCCTCCCATGGCGGTAATGAAGGGTGGTTACGGGAACTCCGGTTTCCCTGGAAATCTGGCGCAGGGACTGGTCATAACAGTAAATACGGCGTATGATATCCTTCTCTTTGGAGTCCAGGGCCTTCATGGCCTCAAGGAGCAGGGAATGATCCAGGGCTTCCTCTGCCTGTTCGTCCACAGGCTTGGAGCGGGTGTCCTGAAACAGGTCACAGCCGTTTATGTCTTCTGTATCCAGCGCATTATAAGAAAAAGTCTTGTTATGAATATCTGATTCCCGGAAATACCGCTCCTTCCGCTCGCCTTTGCAGTATAATTTATAAATCTCTTCTGAGACATATACATTCCGGTTATCAATGCGTATGTAGTATTGCATATTGTTCCACCTCTCATGTGGAAAATGGAATCTGTGATGTAGTTTAAAGATATCACTGAGGGGGGATTTTGTCAAGAAAAATTCGAACATATGTTCGCTTTGGCGGATAAATAGTATAGGACAACAAATCAATACAGGATTGAGTGGAAAGGAAGCATGTGATGTACTTTCGGTTGAATATTATTTTTTGCAGTGTTAAAGTAGATGGCAGAGAGGTTGTTCCATGCCCGGACATGCCCCGGCACAGCTGACAGGAATAAATGTTCAGGCGCACCGCGGTATGGCAGAGGAAAAAACGGGAACAATCAAGGAAAATCCAAGGAGGAGGTAAAGACAATGGGACATCTTACAACCCGTGACGCATACCGTAATCTGGGAGACCGCATCAACTGGTTTACCCAGGGGGCCCCGGCCTCTGAGACACTGTATAAGATACTGCAGGTCCTTTATTCTGAAAAGGAGGCCAAATGGGTGGCGCTGCTGCCGGTCCGTCCGTTTACCATAAAAAAGGCGGCAAAGATATGGGGGACCTCGGAGTATAAGGCGGAAAAGCTGCTGGACCACCTGTGCGGCAAGGCGTTGCTGGTGGACTCCTGGGACAGGGGTGTGCGTAAATTCGTGATGCCCCCGCCAATGGCCGGGTTTATTGAGTTTGCTTTGATGAGGACCAGGGGAGATATTGACCAAAAGTATCTCAGTGAATTGTATTACCAGTATATGAATGTGGAGGAGGATTTCATCAAGGATTTGTTTTATGCCACGGAGACAAAGCTGGGCCGTGTGTTTGTCCAGGAGCCGGTTCTGACCAATGACAAGATGAACCACATCCTGGATTACGAGCGGGCGACCCACATTGTGGAGGAGGCGGAGTACATCGGCCTGGGACTGTGCTACTGCCGTCACAAAATGTCCCACGCAGGTCACCCCTGCGAGATTAACGCTCCCTGGGATGTGTGCCTGACATTTGACAATGTGGCGCGTTCCCTGGCCCAGCACGGGGATTACTGCAGGCTTATCTCCAGGGAGGAGGCGCTGGATGCACTGGAGCGCTCCTATGCCAGCAATCTGGTACAGATAGGGGAAAATGTGCGGGAGCACCCGGCTTTTATCTGCAACTGCTGCGGGTGCTGCTGTGAGGCCCTCCAGGCAGCCAGGCGGTTCAGCCCCATGCAGCCCGTGGCCACCACCAATTATATCCCCGACATTGCCATAGACACGTGCGTTGGCTGCGGGAAGTGCGCAAAGGTCTGTCCGGTATTGGCCATTTCCATGGAGGATGGAGGAAACGGAAGGAAGCGGGCCGTGGTGGATAAGGATATTTGTCTGGGCTGCGGCATATGCGCCAGGAACTGCAAAACCAAGGCCATTCACATGGAGCGAAGGCCGGAGCAGATCATCACGCCGGTGAACAGTACCCACAGGTTTGTTCTTCAGGCCATTGAGAAGGGAACACTGGCTAATCTGGTGTTTGACAACCAGGCCTTTTCCAACCACAGGGCCATGGCCGCCCTGTTCAGCGCCATACTGGAGCTGCCGCCGCTTAAGCAGGCCATGGCCAGCAAACAGTTCAAGTCTGTTTATCTGGACCGGCTGCTGGCGGCGAAGCGGGAGAAGGGGTAAACAGAGAGAATATCATAGATTACATCAGGCGGGATTCCACGGAATCCCGTTTTTTAGTTGGGATTATTTCAAAAATAATTTGTAAAAATGAAAGTGACGGTGTAATTACATAATTTGGAAGAAGGAAGGGGGATTAATGGGATGGAAGCACTTTCAGAAAGGCTTGCACAGCCGTTGGGTGAGGGGAGATTAGACGGAATTTCAAATTTCTTTTTTAAAAATAAAAAATGAAATAAAAAAATGCTAAAAACCTTTTAAAACGGATAATAAATTCCAAAATAAGTAAAAAATATAATAAAAAATTTCATTTTTCAATTTTAATATTGACATAACAGCATGTTAAGTTATATAATAAAGACATCAAAAAAACAGAAAACTTAGCTAAAATAACTAAACAAAAGGAGAGGGAGAATATGAGGAAAATTATATCAATGATGTTGGCTGCAACAATGGTGCTTTCGGTTACTGCCTGCGGTTCTGGAAAGACGGAGACAGCTGCTGCCACGGAAGCTCCTAAGGCAGCCGAAACGAAAGCGGAAAAACAGGAGGAATCTGAGACTCAGGCGGAAACGGAAGCGGCATCAGGAGAACTTAAAAAAGTTGGTGTGGCATTTATGAAGACTGACCCGTTTATGGTTCCGTTATACGACGGTATGAAGGCTGAGTGCGATGCCAATGGAATCGAATTGATCGCCTATTATGCAGATAATGATATTGAGAAGCAGATATCCCAGGTGGATGATCTTCTTCAGCAGGATATTGATGGACTAATTGTGATGCCGGTTGATTTTGAAGGTATTACACCGGCTCTGGAAGCGGCGGATAAGGCCGGGGTTCCTGTTGTGTCTGTGGATGCGGAGTGTGCGAAGAAAGATTTGACCATTGCTTATATAGCATCAGATAATTATGCCGCAGGTTACGCATGCGGTGAAAATGTACTAAAGACATTAGACAGTGCCAAAATTGTGGCGCTGACCCATCCGGAAATCAAGTGTACCATTGACCGGTATCAGGGATTCAAGGATGCCATTGAAGGTCATGAGGGATACGAGATTATAGCCGAACAGCCTTGCTCCGGACTTATGGATAAAGGCATGACGGTTATGGACAATATGATTCAGGCATATCCGGAGTTTGATGTGGCATTCTGTATCAACGATGGTTCATCTCAGGGAGCCATTTCATCTTTGGAAGCAGCTAACAGGCTTGGCGGGGTCCAGGTATATGCTGTGGACGGACAGCAGGCAAACGCAGATTTGATCAAGGCCGGAAAGCTTACAGGAGAAGCTGCACAGCAGCCTTATAAGATGGGACAGGGGGCTGTTGAGCTTTTAATTAAGAATTCTAAGGGCGAGCCATTTGAGTATGAAAACCTGTTGGAGATTAATTTCCTGACAAATGATAATGTGGAGGGATACGAAGGCTTCTAAGAACAATCATCAGTTATTTTAGCTAAGATTTGAGGGTGTCTGAACAAATTTATGAAGGGAGTTTGTTTGGGCGCCCTTTCTGTCTGAGAAAGGGGTGTCATATGTCAGATATATTGTTAGAGGCAACAGGAATTACAAAAACCTTCCCTGGTGTAAAAGCGCTGGACTGTGTAAATCTGACTATAAGGCAGGGGGAAGTACACGGACTTATTGGAGAGAATGGGGCTGGAAAGAGCACCATTATAAAGGTTCTGGCAGGGGTATATGCTCCGGATGAAGGAAAGATTTCCTTTATGGGACAGGAGTGCAGAAATGAAAGCATCAGCCAGGCATTGCAGAGAGGGATCAGCGTTATATATCAGGAACTTTGCCTTGTTCCTCATATGAAGGTTTACGAGAATATAATGCTGGGATTTGAGATTGGAAAAGGGGAGGCGTATTCCGCGGCCAGGACAAGAGAGAAGGCAAGAGAGATTGTTTCCATGCTGGAATTGGATCTTCCTCTGGACGAGGAAGTATGTAAACTGGACATAGCAGTACAGCAGATGGTGGAGATTGCAAAAGCATTTTCCCGCAATTCAAAGTTGATCATAATGGATGAGCCTACGTCATCCTTAAGCGATAAAGAAGTAAAAATACTGTACAGAATCATCCATAATCTGAAAGTGAAAGGTATTTCAACTTTATTTGTATCACACAAGCTGGAAGAAGTGGTGGAAATATGCGATAGAATAACCGTGTTCCGCGATGGCCAGTCCATTGTTACTAAGGACATCCATGAGGTTACCAGGGAACAGATGGTTTTTGACATGGTGGGCAGGGAGATAAAGAACTACTATACATTAACCCATACGCCTGGAAAAGAAGTGATACTCACCGTGAAAAATCTCTACAAAGAAGGGTATGTGGATGATGTGAGCTTTGAGCTGAAAAAAGGAGAAGTGCTTGGGGTCACGGGCCTTATTGGGGCTGGAAGAACGGAAATGGCATCGGCTTTGTTTGGCTTGCTGCAGCCTGAAAGGGGGGAAATCATATTTGAGGGAAAAAGACTGGAAATAAGAAATCCGGCCCAGGCAATCAGCATGGGAATCGCCATGGTGCCGGAAAACCGCAAAGAACAGGGAATTATACCCCAGATGGGGGTGGGATATAACATATCTCTCGCAGTGCTGGATGCATTTATTAAGTTCATTAAAGTAAACAGGAAGCGGGAAAAGGGAATAATAGGGCAGTATATGAATGCGTTAAGGGTCAAGGCGTCATCGCCCCGGCAGCATATTGGGAATCTGAGCGGAGGTAACCAGCAGAAGGCTATTATTGCCAGGTGGCTGGCCACAAATCCAAAAGTACTGATTCTTGATGAACCTACGAAGGGAATTGATATTGGCGCAAAGACAGAAATATACTCCATCATTGACGAACTGGCAAAACAGGGGGTTGCCATTATGCTGATATCGTCAGAACTGCCGGAGGTCATTAATACCAGTGACAGGATCATTGTCATGAAGAACCGCAGGATAGCGGGTGTTTTGAATGACAGGGCTGAGTTTGCGCAAGAAAATATCATGAATTATTGCCTGGGAGGGGGAAACGCATAATGAATCAGACAGTTAGTGAGAATATAAAAACAAATGCGGTATTTGTTCCGGTAAAGGATTATCTGAAACGGAATATCGGTATCATTGTGGGGCTGGCGGTAATCATGGCAATTACCTCCACCATGTCGGATAATTTTCTGACAGGTTCCAATCTTTTAAATATATTGAGACAGATATCGACCAATGCTTTTCTTGCCTTTGGAATGACCTTTGTAATCCTCATCGGCGGAATCGACCTGAGTGTGGGGCCGGTGGTTGCGTTTTCCGGAGTGTTTGTGGCCTATTCCATGGCAAACTGGGGATGGTCCGCAGCAACTGCAGTTCTGGCTGCCGTGGTTTTGTGTATATTGATTGGGGCTTTTAACGGAACAATAGTCACTGCCACAAACATTGCTCCTTTTGTGGTGACATTGTCAACACAGACCATTATACGTGGAGCCGCCATGCTTTTGGGCAATGGCTGTCCCATCAGGGTGACCAACGAACAGTTCTGCAAGATTGGAACCTCCTATCTGGGTCCTATTGCATATCCTGTTTTCTATATGCTGATAGTTATGGTTATATGCTATATACTGCTGAACAAGACAAAGTTCGGAAGAAGAATATATGCCCTTGGAGGCAACCGGATGGCGGCTAAATTTGCAGGTATCAGGGTATCCAGAGTGGAAATTATGGTGTACATATTGTCGGCTGTGTTGGCAGGTTTGGCAGGCATCGTATTGGGGGCCAGGCTTTCTGCGGGAGTGCCGGCCACGGGAGAAGGCTATGAGTGTGATGCGATTGCGGCCGTGGTATTGGGCGGCGCCAGTTTTGCCGGCGGAGTGGGAACCATTGGAGGAACCTTGATTGGAGCAATTATCATTGGTGTCTTAAATAATGGTCTGAATATGCTGAACGTGGCTTCCTTCTGGCAGTATGTAGCAAAGGGCATCGTGATACTGGCAGCGGTTCTGCTGGATTATATGAGAAAGAACAACTCTTTGAAAAAGAGGCTGCGCAGCAGATAGAAAGGTAGGGAAATGGTTTGAGAGTGGAAGAATTAAAGGCGAAAGCACGGGAGATGCGAAGGCTTTGCATGGAAATGTCATATATAGCAGGGGCAGAGGGCGCACATGTGGGGCCGGCCTTGTCTATCATGGACATTATGACGGTGTTATATTTTGATGTAATGAAATACCGGGCGGATGAACCGGAGTGGGAGGATAGAGACAGGTTCCTTCTCAGCAAAGGGCATGGTGTGCTGGGGCTTTATGTGCCTCTTATACTTGCCGGTATGATATCCAGGGAAGAGGGAAAGACCTTCAATCAAATCGGGACAAAACTGGCAGGCCATCCAAGCGGTAAAAACCTGAATGGGGTGGAACATCCGTCGGGTTCGCTGGGCCATGGGCTTTCGGTTGCATGCGGAATGGCATTAGCAGCTAAGACAAAGGGAAACAGCTATGATGTTTATACCTTGATAGGAGATGGGGAAATGGAGGAGGGAAGCATCTGGGAAGCAGTGATGTTTGCGGCAAAATTTAAATTGGGAAATCTGACGGCAATCATTGATGTAAATGGATTTCAGTATGGAGGGACAACAAGAGAACTGATGAACCTGGAGCCTGTTAAAGATAAATGGGAGGCTTTTGGATGGCATGTGACTGAGGTTGACGGTAATGATGTTGCGCAGCTGAAGCAGGCGCTGGCGAAGGAGCGGCTGCGGAATGATAAACCCACCTGTATTGTGGCAAATACCCGTAAGGGGGCAGGATTTACCAAATCCTGTAATAACAATGACTGGCATCATGCCAAGGTGAGCAAAGAGGATCTGGAACTGGCATTACAGGAATTGGCTTAGGAGGAGTTTCATGAATAGGGTGAATTTATCTGATATCGATAATTGGAACATAAAGTTCAGGCCTATGTTCGGAAAGGCCATCAAGGAACTGGCAGAAAAAAATGAGGACATTGTCCTGGTTGTGGCTGATTCGGGAAGGGCATGCAGATGCGATGGATTCGAGCAGTGCCCGGAGCAGTTTGTGGACTGCGGAATAGCAGAGCAGAATATGACCGGAGTGGCTGCCGGTTTGGCAAGAGGCGGAAAAAAACCGGTAACATTTGCATTTGCGCCTTTTGCATCAGAGCGGTGTTTTGAGCAGGTGCGCCTGGATGTGGCTTACAGTGAACTGGACGTGGTCATTGTGGGAAGTGAAGGCGGAGTGGGCATGGGAACCCAGGGCGTAACACATTTTGGATGGGAGGACATAGCGGTCATGTCATCTCTGCCGGGGATGACAATATTCTGTCCGGCGGACAATGTTTCCATGATCAGTCTTTTGGAAAGAGCCATTGAAATGAGCGGACCAGTCTATCTCAGGATGAACGGGGGAGTCCCTGAAAGCATTTATGAGGACAGGGAATTATTTGAGGCAGGAAGCGCAGTGGTTCATGGGCACGGTGCGGATGTGAATTTTATTGTGGCTGGCCCCCTTCTGTCAGAGGTTTTAAAGGCGCGGGATATTCTGAGCCGAGAGGGAATTTCGGCAGGTGTGGTGGATATGTTCTGTATTAAGCCCGTGGATGAGCGTGTGGTAAAGGATATGGCAAAGGGGTCCAGGGTGCTTGTTACGGTAGAAGAACACAGCGTAGTCAATGGGCTGGGCAGCGTGGTGGCGAATATACTGGCTGCCCAGGGATATGGCTGCAGGCTGGTAAAGCTGGGGCTGCCTGATGAATACCCGCATACAGTATCTCCGTATGAGGAAATGCTGAAGGAATACCGTTTCACTGCAGAGGACTTTGCCGCTGCTGCTAAAAAGGCGTTGGCTGTTTAGGCTGCGGAGGGTGGATATGAAGTACGATATAGTGACTTTTGGAATCCCCATGGTGGAGATAATGAGAAAAGAGCTGGATTGCCCTTTTGAGCAGGTAGGGGAATTTGAAGGGCCGTATCCGGCAGGGGATCCCGGGATTTGTCTGAATGAGTGCGTTGTCCTGGGCCACAGGGGATGTTATGTGGGAGTGGTGGGAAATGACCCGCTGTCAAACTGTTTTTTCAAACAGATGGAAAAGAGCGGGATTGATTACTCCCATATCCGCAGAATTGACGGATATACAACAGCAATGTCGCTGCTGGCAAAGTTCAGTGACGGAAGCAGGAGTTTTGTGTTCCACCTGTCTGAGTCTGCGGCAGCACAGCTGGGACCTGACGATTTTGATAAAGATTTATTGAAGCAGGTGAAATGGATACATGTATCGGGTTTTGCCCTTTCCGTCAGCGAATCCATTGCATGTCTCCACGATATGATTATGGAAGAAATAAAAGAAGATGTTTTGGTAAGTTTTGACCCGAATTACCGGAATGAAATGATTGAGGCGGAGCTGTTTCGAAAACGCTGCAGAAAAGTATATGAAAGATGTAATTTGTTTCTTCCCAGTTTAGGGGAGGCAGTTTTGTTTGAGCAGGAGAAGGATGACTTTGAAGCCTGCAGGGCAGCTGCTCTTAAAGGCAAGAGGGTAGCGCTGAAGGCGGGGAGAGATGGGGCCTATGGCTTCCAAATGGAAGACTGCATACATGAACCGGGCTTTGCGGCAGAGGAGGTGGATCCCACAGGCGCAGGCGATACATTTGGAGGTGCACTGATTGCAGCGCTGATGGAAGGAATGGAATGGAAGGAAGCGCTGCGGTTCGGGTGTGCGGCAGGTTCTATATGCGTACAGAGAAAGGGACTGATGGATATAGCTCCGGTCCGCCGGGAAATTAAAGCAGTGATTACATCTGTATGATGTAAGGCAGGAGGTGTGTGACAATGTTCTTGATTGGGACTGATATTGGTACTTCCAGCACTAAAACCGTCATAACGGACCAGAATGGGAGGATTATCTCATCCGATGTTCAGCAGTACGGTGTATTGGAGCCGAACCCTTCCTGGGCGGAGCAGTATCCCGATGTTTGGCTGAATGCTGTGAAGCATTCCGTGCGCAATGCTGTGGAGAAGGGAGGGATAGAACCTGCGCAGGTGGCAGCGGTTTGCATAAGCGGTTTATATGGGGGGAGCGGTGTCCCTCTGGACAAACATATGGAGGTGGTCCGTCCGTGCATTATATGGATGGACCGCAGGAGCACTGAAGTCTGCAATAGGCTGAATTCAGAGATAGATGTATCTCTGTTGTTTGATGTAACTGAAAATGGCGTGGATTCTTATTTTGGCTATACCAAGATTCTGTGGATTAAGGAAAACGAACCGGAAGCATGGAAACAGACACAGCTTTTCCTGCCCCCCAACCAGTATGTAGTGTATAAATTGACAGGACAGATTGTAATGGATGTGACGGCTGCCGGAAACCTGGGCGGTTTGTACGATATGGGACGGTGTGCATGGTCGGAGGAGATGAGTGTGATGTTGGGCATTCCCCTTTGTAAAATGCCCCAAAAACTTCTAAAGCCCTACGAGATAGCGGGAAGGCTTTCAAAAACAGCGGCTGATGAGCTGGGACTGATTCAGGGAATTCCGGTCTGTGCGGGCTGCGTTGACTGCCTTGCATCTACTTTGGCAGCCGGCGTGACCGGCCCGGGGCAAAGCGTGGCAGTTTTGGCAACCAGCCTGAACTGGGGGGTTATACATAAAAGCAAGCCGTCAAAGCCGATGTATATTACAATGCCATACGTGACAGGGGAAGAAGGGATACGATATACATATGGAGGCATGTCCACGGCAGGAGCCCTGACAAAGTGGTTTTCAGAGCAGTTTTCCCCGGCTGTATGGGATATGGGGGCATTGGAACGAATTCCATTTGACAAATTGGAGAAAGCAGCCGGGAAGATTCCGCCTGGATGTGAGGGCCTGTTGCTGCTGCCTTATTTTATGGGAGAACGCTGCCCTATATGGGATTCTGCGGCGAGGGGGGCGATGCTGGGATTAAGCCTGAAGCACAGCGGAGCCCATGTATACAGGGCAATATTGGAATCCGTGGGATATGGAATGCGCCACATCATAGAATGTTTTGAGGGTGATATAGGAAAAACGCAGTGCTGCAAACTGGTGGGAGGAGGAAGCGAATCCAGACTTTGGAGTCAGATTTTATCGGATGTTACCGGAAAGACAATGGAGCGGATGGAAAAGGGTGTGGAAGCCCCTTATGGAGATGCTTTCCTGGCTGCATATTCAGCGGGAATCTGTGATGGCTTCCCGGAGCTGGAAAAATGGAGGGTACAGGGGGAACGGATACGTCCGATAAAGAAAAACAATATTTTTTATAATGATTATTTTGATATTTACAAGCATTTGTATTATGCTATAAAAGAAGACATGCATAAACTGGCAGGGCTGTCTTAAAATATAAAGTTGGATGGTGTGGTACAATGAATGAGATAAAAGTAAAGCTGCAGTTTTTGATTCCATCTTTGCCAAGGGCAGAGAAAATTGTGGCAAAGTATATGCTGTCCCATCTGGAACAGGTTTCTGATATGACAATCGCGATGCTTTCTGAGGAATCAAAAGCCAGTGAGGCCACCATATGCAGATTCTGTAAGAGAATGGGCTATAATTCCTTTGTCCAGTTAAAGCAGGATTTTGCAAAAGCTGAGATAGAGGTGGAAGAGGTGAAGAGCCCTAAGCCTGTTACTGCCAATGATTCCCTGGTCAGTATTTTTGATAAAGTGGTGGAGGGCATTAACCGGTCTTTGAGCAACACGCGTACTTTTTTCTCAGATGATTATGACCGTGCCCTGGAAGCAATCATTCATGCAAAGGCAGTGTATTTTTTTGCGACTGGTGACTCTCAGGCAATCTGCCTTCTGGCAAGTTTTAAATTTAACCGTGTAGGTATTCCCACTTATGTTTATACGGATGTGATTTTTCAATATGAAACAGCGATGCGTCTCACAAAAGATGATGTAGTCATAGCAATATCCAGCAGCGGGCGCTCCATGAATGTGGTAAAGGCGACTAAGCTGGCACATGAAAAGGGGGCCACCACGATTTCCATTACGCAGACAGGAAAAGCACCCTTGATAAAATGTTCTGACATCAATCTTTTTACCTCGGTTGTGGATATGACTATCGGGAGAGACAGCGTGACCAAAAGAGCGGCAGAGTTGGCCATCATTGAGACGTTCTATCTGGGAATCATAGCAAGGGGACCTTTGGATTATGAAACTATGCTGCAGAATACCATGATGTCATCGGATATGAATAAATAGTACATATCGGCGGGAGGTGTAAAGTGTGTATCGTATTGCGGTGGGCTGTGATCCAAATGCAGAAGCATGTAAAAGGGAAGTAATGGCTGTGCTGGAGCAGTGGGGATATGCTGTTATGGATATGGGAAGTGCGGATCCAATATATGCCAATACAGCATTCCGGGTTGGCAGGGCTGTTGTGGACGGAACCTGTGACAGGGGAGTTTTGATTTGCGGTACGGGGCTTGGAATGTCAGTGGCTGCAAATAAAGTAAAGGGTGTGATTGCGGCATTGATAACGGACTGCTATTCGGCAGAACGCGCCCGAAAGAGTAATGATGCCAATATTGCGTGTTTTGGTGCGTTCACCCAGGGGCCCAAAGTGATTGAAGCGCTTTTAAAGATATTTCTGGATTCAGAGTTTGTGCCGGGATGTGCTTCCCAAGTTAAGGTGGATCAGATTCGGAAGCTGGAATCTTTATAAGAATATGGAAAAATAATAAGTTTTTTACCGCCAGCTGTTTAACCGGCTGGCGGTATTTTTGTGCAAGGTTTGGCCGCAACTTATGGTGATGCTGACCGGGCGGCAGCTAGCGGAGCATTTAATTTTTACAATTTAAATAAAAATCTACAATTCACTCTTGACGAAACCGTTTTCATGAGTTAATATGTACATAACGACATAAGAAACCGTTTTCATGGGAGGGGAGGTTAAGATATCATATGGATTCATTGTTTTCCCTTACAGGGAAAAAAGCAGTGATTACAGGCTGCGCAACAGGTATCGGCAAAGGAATGGCAGCCGGACTTGCCAGAGCAGGAGCGGATATCATTGCATTGGATATCGGGGATTTGGAAGATACCAGAAGGGCGGTTGAAAGCCTGGGACGGGAGTGCCGGTGTTACCATGTGGATTTATCCGTTTCTTCGGATGTGGATGAGGTGTGGATACGCCTCCTGGAAAAAGCCGGTCATGTGGATATCCTGTGTAATAATGCGGGGATGCAGTTTCGGAAGAATGCATTTGAATATCCGGAAGAGATGTTTGATAAGGTGATTGCCGTAAATCTGAAGGCGCCGTACCGGTTGTCCCAGAAGGCGGCTCTTCACTTCCGGGACAAGGGGATAAAAGGGAAAATCATCAATACCGCGTCCCTTTTTACCACCTTCGGAGGTGTTGAGGTCAGCGGTTATACCTGCTCTAAGCACGGGGTTATGGGCATGACGAGAGCATTGTCCAATGAATTTGCGCCTTACGGGATATGCGTCAATGCCATTGCGCCGGGCTACATAGCCACAGAGCTGACAAAGGCTATCTGGAGTGATCCAAAGCGGCGTCAGCCCATGGATGAGAGAATTCCGGCGGGACGTTGGGGAAATCCCGGTGATTTTGAGGGTCCGGCAGTATTTCTTGCCTCCGGGGCATCGGATTATATAACCGGGATCATGATTCCGGTAGACGGCGGGTATTCTGCCAGGTAACAGGTTAATTATGCGCGCCATGCGCAGGAAAAAGGAGAAGAATACAATGAAGAAAAGAAGCATTATGATGGCACTGGGTCTTATGGTGACACTGACAGCATGTGGAGGAGGAAATGAGAAAACTGCGGCGGCCCCGTCCTCCGGCTCAGAGACGCAGACAGAGGCAAAGGCAGAGCAGAAGGCAGAGGCAGATACTGCCGTACAGGAGGAGAAAAAGGAGGAGAGCAAGACAGAGACATCCGGGGACACGGTTACCTTAAAGCTTTCCAATAACCAGCCGGATGGAAACTGCACCACCATTGCGGTGGAGTGGTTTG
>OGSS01001320.1_pt1 | contig 16684 bp, 11 predicted proteins | sample 1553591 | NCBI WGS metagenome assembly OGSS01 (sample SAMEA2580061, study PRJEB22360) | human gut metagenome | biome: human gut; feature: human-associated habitat; material: faeces | place: Denmark | collected 2008/2010
CCTTCACACCCCGCCACAACGCCCGGCCCGCTCCCATGCCCTCTTTCCTGGCTCCGTGAACCGCGTCAGTGATGGCGGACGAGAAGCCTCCCATGGTAATCATGGCCCCCATCCCCCCAAAATCAGTAAGCTTTTGGTAATGGCCTGTTATGGTTGTGACAGAACCAACGGCCGCCAGTGTGAATACGGTTACACTGACAGCAAACAGTTCCGGTACGCCGGCCATGCGGTATGCCATTGTCAGGAAATGGCATAAAAAGCAGATAGCGCCTCCTGTCAGAAATGCGCCTGCATAACGGTTTATCTTCATTTCCACCTCATTTCCTTCTGCTTTTCACAGCAGAAATCGTTCATAAAAGGTAACAGTTCTTGCATTTTCCCAAATCATTGCCTATAATTCCTATATCAGATGACGAATCAGGTTAAAGGAGGCTTCACCATGGAAGACAACACACAGGCCGTACAGGCTCTGAGCAAAAAGGACGAGGCTTATGTCCGGATTAAGGACCGCATCATATCCGGCGAATACAAGCCCGGTTCCCTTCTGGTGGAACGCACCCTCAGCGATTCCCTCGACATGAGCCGCACCCCCATACGCGCCGCCCTTATGGACCTGTGCCACACGGGCCTTGCCACCTTTGTCCCCGGCAAGGGCATCTATGTATCTGTCATCGGACGCAGGGACATTGAGGAAATATATGAAATCCGTGCCCTTCTTGATCCGGCTGTTCTCCTGTCCTTCATGAAACAGGCCACCAGGGATCAGATTGCCATGCTCCGCACCTTTGCCGATAACATGCGGGACGCGGTGCGCATGGAAAACACGGGTATGCTCATTGAAAATGATGTCAATTTCCATCAGTACTATACGGATTACTGCGGCAATGCCAGGCTGGCCGACATCATCTGCTCCACCGTGGATCCATTCCACCGCTTCCGCTACATCACCTCGTCGTCCATGAAAATGAACCGCGTATTTGTGGAAGAACATCTTCTGATCATGAAGGCCATAGAGGATAACGACCAGGCAGAGGCAGAGCTTCAGATGAAGGCTCATTACAGTCATTTAAAACGCTATTTAATACAAAAGCTTACATCGGAGGGGCAGCTTTGACAGGCTGCCCTTCCTTTCGTTTACCTGCATAATCCAGTACTGCGCGCTTAAGGGCCAGTTCCGCCATCATGGCGCAGTGCATGTATTCCGGTTCCAGCCCTCCAAGAGCCGTTGCAATGGCACTGCTGTCTATGGTGTAGGCTTCCAGTACAGGTCTTCCCCTGACCAGGGCTGCGGCTGTCTCGGCACACGCCTTGGACGGAAAACAGGATGTCTCCGTGATTGTGTAGGAGATGGAGGTTATAAGCTCTCTGTCCGCTGAGAAATAGTAGGTCAGCACATCCCTGCAGGAGGGGTCCTGGCAGGCCCCTGTCCCCATGCATGTTTGGGGCTTTCCCCTGTACTCACCCTTAAGGGCTGTTTCTGTTATGTATTCTTTATTCATCCTTCCCGCTCCAGTCCAGTGAACGCCGTACCAGTGTTTCGGCAACATCAATCTTGTAAGCGTTGCCTGAAAGGGGAAGCGCCCCCTCCAGTGCCAGCTTAGCGGCACCCAGTGCCGTCTCCCCGGAAGGTTTCCTTCCAATCAGATACGCTTCCGCCTTTTTCCTTCTCATGGGAACAGGTGCAACAGCGCCCAGCGTCATCCTGGCATCTGTAATCACACCGTCATCCAGCACATACCTGTATGCCAGGGCCACCACTGCGAAATCAATGGATTTGCGCAGCCTGAATTTCTCGTATCCTGATATGGTGCCTGCTGCGTCCCATGGAATCTGTATCTCCAGGATAAGCTCCCCCTTAAGCAGGGTGTCGGAAATACGTGTATGGGAGGTCAGAAGCTCCTGCGCCCCCAGAGTCCGCAGGTTTGTGCGGATAACTGCATCCGATGCCAGAAGCGCGGTTGCCATGTCGCTGGGATTCACGGCCAGACAGCCGCAGTTCATGCACCGTCCCGCCTCGTTGTTCAACATGTTGTACGAGTATCCCTTACGGTCTTCCCGGTTCACCCCACGCTCTCCGGCCGGCAGCAGGTCCGGCTCATTGGAGCAGCTGATGTTCCCGCACTCCGGAAGGAAACCTGCCAGCCCCTGGCGGCATTCACCTGTCTCAACGGAAAGTGGCGCTCCCTCCATGTGGCGGTTCATCATGACAGCCGCCTCACGGCCGCCGGCCAGTGCCCTTACAACCGTGGCCGGTCCTGTGGTCACATCGCCGGCGGCAAATATACCCTCCTGGCTGGTGCTGTGGTCCTCACTGGCCTTTATTCTTCCCCGGTCCGTCTCAACCCTGCATACACTGTCCAGGAAGCTCAGGTCAGATCGCTGTCCCACTGCCATAAATACCACATCCGCCTTTTCTTCCATCTGTCTGGCTTCATCGTAGACAGGTGCAAAGCGTCCTTCCCCGTCCAGTGTGGAGACACACGCCTTAAACCGGACGCCTGTTATCCTGTCCTCCTCCGGCGATACGGATTCCTTAAGGATTTCCATGGGGCCCCAGCCGTTCTTAATCTCAATCCCCTCCTCCAGGACCCGTTCTATCTCCTCCCTGCCCGCCGGCATCTGTTCCCTGGATTCCAGGCAGATCATGGTGACCTTTGGCACACCCAGGCGCTTTGCCGTGACAGCCACGTCCACAGCCACATTGCCTCCGCCTACCACCACAACCTCTGAACCGGGCCGCTCATGGATATAGCTGTTTACCTCCACCAGGAAATCCAGGCCGAACCGTGTCAGCTCCTCACCTGAAATTCCAATTAACGGACGCTTCCATGCACCGGTATCCAGCAGCACACTGTCATTTTCACTGCGTATGGTCTCCAGCTCAATATCCTCTCCCACCTTTGTGTTAAACACAAAATGGACTCCCATGCCTTCCAGAACGGATACAAACTTCTGCACGATTTCCTTTGGCAGGCGGTAGGCCGGGATGGCATAGGCCAGCCATCCGCCGGCCTCCTTCATGCGCTCGTACACAGTGACCCCATAACCGCTCTCTCTCAGATAATAGGCTGCTGCCAGTCCGGCGGGACCGGATCCGACAATGGCGGCCCTCTTTCCATTTTCCTGTTTTGGCGCCTTCATGAACCGCTCATGGTGTTCCAGAATATAATCCCCCACATAGCGCTCCACCGCGCCTACATTGACACGCTCATCGTACTGCTCCCTGTTGCATTTTTCCTGACAGAAATGGGCGCATACCCGGCTGGTGATGGCCGGCATGGGATTGGCTCTCAGGATGATGCGGGCCGCCTCGTCCACATCTCCTTCCCTCAGCTTTTCCATATAGGCGGAGATGTCCGTATGGGCCGGACACCCCTGTGTACACGGAGTCATGCACACCTTGGCTGCCCCAAAGATGGAATGGTACCGGTTCTCCCCCATCATGGCGGAGCAGAGATGTCCCTCTTTTCTGGCACAGTTCACCCGTCCGCCCAGGCTGTCCGGATACCGGTAGTACCAGCACCGCACATCCTGACACAGGTTGCCGCCTATGGTTGCGGTGTTTCTCAGGTTGGGGGATGCCACGCTTTCGGCTGCCTGGGCAATCATGGGATTCTTCTCCTTTACAAGGGCGGAACGTGCAATGGTATTCAGTGTGGTCATTGCCCCTATGAGCAGGCTGCCATGCTCCTCCCGTATATAGTCCAGGCCTTCTATTCCCTTAAGGCTGACCACCCGTTTTGGGTATTCCGGCAGAATTCGGTTTCTCATAAGGTCAATCAGGTCTGTCCCGCCGGCGCAGGCAGCCGTATGCTCCCCCTTTAACAGCTCACTGGCAAGGGTAACGGTTGACGGTTTTATATATTCAAAATTTTTCATTATGCCCTGTCCTCCTTTTCCTTTAACGCTGCAAGTACTTTTGCAGGCAGGTATGGGTATTCCTCCAGTTCAATGCCGCAGGCATTATAGACAGCCATGGTGATGGCCGGCCCGGACGGCGATATGATGGGTTCCCCGATTCCCATTGCCCCAAAGGGGAAGTCACTTTCCCGCCCCTTTGTGGACTCCAGGCACACATGGTCATGAGGCGGCGCCTCGTTGAAGGTTCTGGCCTTGTACTCAATCAGGTTGGGGTTGAGCACCTTATTGTCCCATTTATCCCAGACCGTCTCCTCCCGGATGGCCACGTCCAGCCCAGCGAAGAAGGAGGTCATCTGGTTATAGGCAGCCCTTGGGTTCATGATGGTCCCTGCGTCCGATCCTCCAAAATGGTCGGTTATCTCTATCAGCCCTGTCTCTGTATCCACTGCCACCTCAACGAACTGTACATGCATGATGGTGGCATTGTCGATGCCGGGCCAGTGTCCGGTTCCGCTTAAGCTGTCCGGATATATGAGAATTTCATGAAGGTCGTGTACCTCCTCCGGATTTGACAGGCGATTAAGCATACCGTCCTTAAAGTCCCAGTCGGATGCCGGTATTCCCAGCCGTTCCTCTGCCAGTTGGAACAGGTTTTTCTTTAAATCCCTGGCTGCCCTCTGGGCGGAGATGCCGCCGGAGTAGGTGCTTCTGGAGGCAATGCTTCCAAAATCCAGAGGTGCTGCGCTGGTGTCTGAAATACTTACCCGCACCCGGTCCACCGGTATGCAAAGTTCCTCTGCCACGATCTTGCGGTATACGTCCCGGACCCCGCTGCCGAATTCCGTCATAACGGTCTGAATCATGACTCCCCCTGCGCTGGTCATGGTCACATTGGTATTGGAGGCCATGCCGCCGATATCCGAGTGTCCTGACAGTCCCATGCCCACGCCGTACCGCCTGCTTCCGTCAGCTCTGCTGGGAATGCCCCATCCCTTGAAACGGTCCTTCCATCTGAATCCCTCTGCCGCAGCATGGATGGTGTCCTTCCAGTCAGGGGACGCATTATACTGCCACGGTTCCTTCTGGTTCAATGCATTGTAATACCGCTCTCCGTGACGCAGCACATTCTTCTCATAATACACCACCGGGTCAAGCCCCAGGCCGATGCACGCCCTCATGATTGCCCGGTTTACCAGGGCAGAGGATTCCATGTATCCGTATCCCCTAAAGGATCCGGAGGGAACCTTGTTGGTCACTACCACAGTACCCTTGTACCGCTTGTTATCCGTCTTGCACAGAAGGGGCAGACTGGCCGTGCCCACAGATAGCATGTTTTCCTGGGTGGATGCACAGACGCCTGCATCCGCATACTGGGTCATCTCAATGGCGGTTGCCAGTCCTTCCCGGTTCACCCCAAGCCTGACATGGGATTTGGTGCACATGCGCGTCTGGTGGCATGCAAAATGTTCTTCTTTTGTATAAGAAAACATCACAGGCCGTCCGGATGCCTTTGCCATGATGGCGGTCAGCACCGGCGGAACCACATTGCCCACAAACAGCTTGGAACCAAAGCTTCCCCCCACGCAGGGAGCCACGATACGCACCCTCTCATAGGGAATGTCCAGGGACGCAGCCACATAAGTCTGGCAGTTGGACGGTGCCGCGATGGATCCGTAGATGGTCAGCATATCATCATTCCACTGTGCAATACACACAGGGGCTTCCGCCGGCATGGCGTTCTGGCCGCTTTTAATCTCCCCGTCCATTTCCACAATGATATCCGCCCGGGCAAATCCTGCTTCCGGATCACCCACCTTAAAATCAAGGTCATCCAGTCCCGGAAAGATAGGGGGCGCTATATTGCCTGGAAACACGTCATAGAGCTGGGGCGCGTCCGGAGCCAGCGCTTCATCAATGGTGAATACCGGAGGCAGTTCCTCATACTCCACTTCAATCAGTTCCATGGCATCCAATGCAATGTCCTCTGTGTCCGCCACCACCAGGGCCACCGGGTCCCCCACAAACCGGACTGTTTCATTCAACGGCCGGTAGTGGGGCGCCGGAGTCATTTGGTTTGTAATATAGATGTTGTCCGGTATGTCCTTGTATGTAACCACAGCATGGACCCCGTCACAGGCCTTTGCCCTGTCCACATCAATCCTGGTAATACGCGCATGGGGGTAAGGGCTTCTGAGCACCTTGCCATAAACCATTCCTGTCACCCGCAGGTCATCCGTAAACACAGCCTTCCCGGTGACAATGTCATCTGCTATGATACGCTTGATTTCCCTGCCAACTACCTTATAATCCTGGTTCATTCTTCACTCCTCCTTTTCTCCACATAAGCCATGATGCTCTCCACTGCCGTGTAATGGGTCCCGCATCGGCAGTAATTGCCGGCCAGCGCATCCCGGACCTCCTCCTCAGTGGGGCAGGGCTTCTCATCTAACAGGGCCCTGGCTGTCATAATAATGCCCGATGTGCAGAATCCGCACTGGAATCCGCAATTGTCCACAAAAGCCTGCTGCAGCCCGGTTAAGTCCCCTGTCTCCGGGTCCGCCAGCCCTTCAATGGTGGTGATGCTGCTTCCGTCACAGTCCATGGTAAGCACCATGCAGGAAGTAACCGCACGGCCATCCATGATTACCGTACAGCAGCAGGCCCCCTGCCCGCATCCCAGTTTCAGGCCCATAAGATGAAGCCGGTCCCTCAGTGTGTGGGCCAGGGTTTCAGACTGGGGCATATCCCCCCTGTTGTTTCCCACGGGTATCTCATATTCCCTGCGGTTCACTGTAAGCGTGATGAATTGTTGAAGCTTTTCTTTCATAGCTGCCTCCTTTATATTTATGTGTTTCTTTTGGTATACCATTCATTTTATATTTTTATCGTTTTTTCTCGGTTATTTTTTTAAATATGCACTATATTTATTTTATATTATTGTATAATATAGTTATTTTTAATAATTTATGGTATACCAAAATACTATCATCCCTTTCAGCAAATGTCAATTGTACACTCCTCTGTTTCGATATACTACTTTAAACATAACGAATACAGTATACGGCAGTCCGGCCTATGAACCGTATTTAACAGTTCTTCCTGATTTATGCCGGGTTACTGTCATAGGCATCTTTCACAAACAGTTGTTAAACAAAATTATTTATTATTTTTCCATTTCGTCTAACATTTCATAAATAAAAATTGAGATTTTCTGGCTTTTATATTATAATAAAAGAAATGCGAATGCAGACAACCGCTGTCTGCATATGACAAAGGAGGAAACAATCATGGGTTTGTTTCAGCATAAAAAAGAAAAAGGGACAGCAGAGCTTCCGCCTGCGCCGCCTGTTTTTACCCCGACTGAACCGGATGCCGCCAGCGGGGGCCGCGCAGCCTGCATGAACAGGCTGGAGTCCGTACTGGGCGCCCCTTCGTCCAAGGGTGTGGTTCTAAAGCTCTATCTGGAGAATTTTAAGAGTCTGAATAAGACGTTCGGATATGATTACTGTGAGGACCTTCTGTCCCAGATAAAAGGTTATCTGGCGGAAGTGGCTGAGGGTAATATTTACCGTTACATAGGCGTGGAATTTATTATCATTTTGGAACAATTCTCAGAAGGGCAGGCCTGCGACCTGGCTGATGAGATTCTGGAACGGTTCGGAAACGTATGGAAAATCCGCGGCGTGGACTGTCTGTGTTCCGCACAGATAGGCCTCTGCTCCTATCCCGGCCATGCCACCAGCACAGATGAGCTGCTTAAGCGCCTGGACCTGGCTGTGTCGGCTGCCTCCGACTGCGGACCCAACCAGATGGCTGTATATGACAGCAACATGCATACCCAGTTCGTCCGCCGCCAGGCTGTTGCCATGTACCTTCAGACAGCCCTGGAAAAGAATGAGCTGGAGGTCCGCTACCGCCCCACCTACAACCTGAAGGAAGGCCGTTTTACAAGGGCTGATTCCTATATGCGAATATTCATTCAGGGCATCGGACTGGTGGGCGCCGCCGAGTTTATGCCCATAGCAGAGGATTCCGGTCAGATCAGGGCCATTGGATACTACGCCCTGGACCATGCCGGCAAATGCATAAGCGAACTGATGAATACGGGAAGGGAATTTGACTCCATCTGCATCCCTGTTTCGCCGGTGCTTCTTGTACAGGAGGATTTCCTGGACCAGGTCACAAAGGTCCTTGAGACCTACCAGATCCCCAAAGGCAAGCTGGCCCTGGAGGTGGATGACAGCGCCCTGTCCAATGTCTATCTGAATGTAAACATAACCATGCAGGAGCTCTCCGACATGGGCGTGGAGCTGGTGCTCAACAACTTCGGATCCGGATGCGCTCCTGTCAGCAGTATCCTGGATCTTCCCATCAATACAGTGAAGCTGGAGCGCATGTTTGTATGGCAGCTGGAGACCAATCCAAAGTCAGCCTCCATAGCAGGCGGCCTGATTCAGATAGCCAGGGAGCTGGGCATCCATATCATCGCTGAGGGCGTGGAGACAGAGAACCAGCTGAACGCGCTGAACAGCTACCAGTGCGAGTATCAGCAGGGCTTCTACTACGCTCCCACCATGGAGCAGGATGTGCTAACAAAGGTCATGGGAACCACTCTGGATGAGTCCAGGGTTACGATTGAGGAAGAGAAGCTTAAGATGAAGATGTAGCGGCGGAAAACGCCGGAACATGCAGGAATATAAATGCCAGAAAACGCAGGAACCAATCAATGGAACCTGCGTTTTCTGTATTGTTGTCATTTTCATATATCCTGCTACGGCTTCCACTGGGCATAGATGGATTCATTGATTCCTGAATGTATGGTCAGCTCACTGTGCCCATCCTTCACCAGCTTTACCTTCCTGTTGCCATACAGAAAACAGCGTTTCTGCACTATCTGATTCATATTGGCAAACAACTCATCATAGATATCCGTAATTTCTCCACCTATGTAAATGTATTCAGGGTCCATCACGGTAATCAGAACAGAAATCAATCTGCCCAAATATCCGGCTGTTTCATGAATCAGATGAACGGCCTGTTCATTCTCTTTCTTTGCGTCCGTAACCAACTGATTCCAGGCCCCCAGTACATCCGCCTGTTCCTCTCCCCAATATTCCGCCACGATATCAGGAATGGCCAGTTCATTCTCAATACATCCGTACGCCCCGCATTCAGAACAGTATTTACGGGGATTTCCCAGCGGCGTATGGGCCACCTCGCCGCCATACCCGTGATGCCCCCTTAACAGGGAACCTTCGCATATAATTCCGACTCCCACTCCCTCCGAGATATGGAGGTAGACCAGATTCCTGCACTCCCCAATGGTATGCTTAAGGCTTAACGCACAGAGATTGGCCTCATTGTCAACATAACCCGGAAGCTGGAATGCCTTCTCTACAATGGCCTTGAGCGGTACACCCTCATACATCTTTACTGCACAGTTTACAAGTGTCTGGGTAGCCAAATCAAAGATTCCTGAAACAGCCACCCCCACGCCGATGTACACGCGATTGGAGTTTTCCCTTGCAATCTCATCAAATCTTTTCCTGGCATAATCAATGACGTCCTCAGGGGCATCCAAACCAGATATATCATATTTTTGATGGAATACAATTTCATTTCTGATATTCAACACCGCAATTCCCAGCACGCCTTTCATCTGCAGGTTCAGACACACCGTACAGAACCTGTTATATGCCAGATTAACCGTGGATGGAGTCCTTCCTACCGACATGGAGTTTTTCTTAACGATTTCAACAATTCCTCTCTCCAATAACTCATTGCACAGATTGGAAACCGTGGCAAAGCTCAGTGCTGTTCTGTCAGCTATATCACGCTTCGTAAGACCGCTCTCTCCTGCTGAAAACCTCAGCACATTCACAATACTCTTAACATTGTGCTGTTTAATATCCATTACATCCAAAGATTCCATCGTTTTCTCCATCTATCCTCTTAATTTACTGCTGGAGGATTCTGATATTTTGCCAATACGGCCTCGTCCTTTAACATCTCACCTGTCAGCAATGAGCTGCCTCCGTAGATGATAGGGGGAACATGTCCAAATGGCGGATTTGCTGATGGGATTTCTGTGGGATGTGCCGCTGCATATGCCAGCATCATCGCCTCATACCCAATCAGATATGGGTCATCCACGATTGTCCCTTCAATCTCCCCAGCCTGCAGCAGTTCAATGACCGCTGAACTGTAATCACTTCCAATTATAACAATATTTTCTAAAATATTCAATGTTCTAGCTGCCGCTGCCGCTCCTGGCGCCCCATATCCATGGGTACTGAATATTCCCTTAATCTGAGGGTTGGCCTGAAACAGAGCCGCGCATACGGTTTCCGACTTTGCAACGTCGCCCTCATCGTTTAATTCGGATACAACCTGAACCCCCGGCGCATTCTCAGCCAGCCATTCCTTAAAACCTGCCGCCCTTTCTTCCTGGGCGATGGAGCCCGGAACCAGACATATGGCGACCTGGCCCTCTCCTCCAATCATCTCAGACATGGCTTTTGCCGCATTGGCTCCAAAATCATAGTTATCCGTGCCTACATAGGACAGCCTGCCGCTGTCAGCAGCATCACTGTCAAAACCAATCACAGGCACCCCGGCACTTAATGCTTTTCCTATAGCCGAATTCAAGGTTGTCTCATCTGCCGCGGATACCAGTATGCCCGCGGGCTTCTTGGCCGTTACCTGTTCCACTGCCCTTGCCTCCAGCGACGCATCCCATTCCGCAGGTCCCTGCAGCTCCACTGTTATATGGCTTCCCAACAATTTTGCGGCATCCTTCATACCTGCATAACACCAGTTGAAATATTCTGCTCCCTTTGTAAAGACCACCATGGAATATAGTTCATTTTCCCTGGCCCCGGATGAATCCTGTCCGGCCGGCGCCGCTGTTTTCTCCGCCCCGCTGCTGCACCCTGTTACATTTGCCAGCATAATTCCAGCCATACACAATGCGATTATTTTCTTCATGAAATTCTCCTCCTTTTATGAATGCCTCTTTTTTAATATGTTCATCCCCTCGCTCATCAACACCGCCGCAATCAGAAAGGCGCCTGTCACCACATCCTGATAATATGTGGAAATCCCACTCATGACAAAGGCATTGTAAATCATAGCCATGAACAGTGTCCCCAGCAAGGTTCCTGTAACCGAGCCATATCCTCCGTGGGTCAGGCTGGTCCCGCCTATCGCCACTGTTGTGATTACCCTCAGGTCCGCATTGGTGCCATAGCTATAGCTTGCGCTGCTGTAGGTCATAGCTGTCAGTATTCCGGCTGCCGCTGCCAGCACAGCGGATATGATGTATACGTTCCGGTACACCCCCTCCACCTTTATTCCAGACAGGCGGGCCGCTTCTTCATTTCCGCCCACAAAATATATCTGCTGGAATGATTTTTTGTTTTTAGAAAAGTAAATAAAAACAGCTGCCAGCAGGATGTACACAATCCAGCTTAAAGGCATTCCTGCAATCCTGCGTATGCTCCAGGCTGAAAATCCTTCTGGAAAATCAGAGATCGCGCTTCCGCCGGTCAGTGTCAGATTCAACCCCTTTAACACTGCCGCAATGGCCATTGTCACTACCATGGGATGCAGATTCAGCTTTTTTCTGAAAAGATTTGTCAGGCATCCAACCCCCGCCGCCGCTGCCAGCACCAGCAGTACCGCTGCCAGGAATGGAACTCCCTGTATCATGAGCAACGCAAGGATGATGGAGGAAAAGGGAAGGACACCTGCCACAGTCAGATCGATTCCCCCGGATATGATCACCAGGGTCATTCCCAAAGCCATGATTGCCTCCATAATGAAATTATCCACCAGTACGCAAAGGTTGGCCTCTGTAAAGAAATAAGGAGAACGGAACCCCATGAAAACCGCAAGAAGTACGATAAGGAAAAGCAGTACCATATAATGAAGGTTGATCTTTTTAGACATTTCCTTCCACCTCCTCCCGGAACGCCGCTTTCATCACAAGTTCTTCTGTCAGATTATCATTTTCCAATACAGCCTGGCATTTTCCCTCATGCATTACAATGACTTTATCCGATACGCCCAGGATTTCCGGCAGCTCGGAGGATATCATCCACACAGCCATCCCGCTGTCTGCCAGCCTTCGCAGAATCTCGTGAATCATTGCTTTTGCGCCCACATCCACACCTCTTGTAGGCTCATCCACAATCAGCAGTTTCGGATTGGCAGCAAGCCATTTTGCAAAGAGCACCTTCTGCTGATTGCCACCTGACAGATTGGACAATCTGTTCTCCATGCACTGTGAAGGATGGATTTCCAGTTCTTCAATATACGTCTTTGTGATACGTTTGCTCTTATCCTCCTTTATAAACTGCATAGGGCTGCATATGGATTTCAGACAGGCGGCAATCGTATTCTCCCGCACCGTCATGTCAACAAACAGTCCGATTGCCTTGCGGTCCTCTGACAGGTAACACACGCCAGCTTTGATTGCCTGGGCCGGATTGGAAAACCTTACTTCCTTTTCCTCAAAAAACACCTTCCCTGAATCAATTTTGTCTGCCCCGAAAATTGAAAACGCACATTCTGTCCGCCCCGCACCAACCAATCCAAACATTCCTGCAATTTCACCATATCGGATATCAAAGGATACATGTTCAAATTTATCCTTCCTGCTGATATTCTCTGCCCTGAGAGCACTTTTCCCATTTCTGTCCTTTGCCTTCGGAGGATAGAGATTATCGATATTACGTCCCACCATCATCCTGATTATGGTCTGTACATCCATGGTTTTCCTTGTCAATGTCCCTGTGCAGGTCCCGTCCCTCAGTACCGATACCTTATCGGAAATCCTTATAATTTCATTTAATTTATGGCTTATGAAAATAATCAGTTTTCCCTTTTTCCTCAAATCAAACAGCAGCCGGAACAGGTTCTCGATTTCTTTGTCGGAAAGAGCGCTGGTAGGCTCATCTAAAATCAATATCTTGACATCCTTTGACAATACCTTTGTAATTTCTATCATCTGCTGCAGGCCGACGCTTAAGGTTCCGGCCTGAACCCTTGGATCGATATTCGCTCCGATTTTTCGAAACTCCTCCTCTGTATTTTGATAGAGACGGTCCCAATCTATAAATCCCAGTTTGTTGACAGGTTCATTGTTCACAAATACATTCTGGGCCACAGTCATATTCCCTGCAATACTTAATTCCTGATGTACGATTCCTATTCCATGGGCGTAAGCCTCCGCAGGATTCCTCATGGATATATTCCGTCCGTCCAGAAGCACTTCTCCACTGTCAGCCTGGTATATACCTCCGATTATTTTCATCAGGGTCGATTTTCCTGCTCCGTTCTCACCGATAATAGAGTGAATCTCCCCCTTTTCAAAATCAATGGAGATATCTTCCAGTACTTTGTTATTTCCAAAGGACTTTACTACATTTTTTACTTGTAAATAACTCATACCCCATCTCCTATCTCGGTTTTCTTCTCCGGCGCAGGGCGTCAAAAGCCACTGCGGCCAGAAGCATAAGGCCGCTTATTGCAGATGACCAGTTGGGCGAACCGTTGAACATGATAAACACATTATTTACCAGTGCTACCAGTATAACCCCAAGGGCGGTTCCCAGAAAGCTTCCCGCCCCGCCGTGCATGTCGGCACCGCCTATGACTGCCGCGGAAATCGCCTTCATCTCAAAGGAAATGCCATAACCCGCATGGCCCATTCCAAGACTGCTGGTCATCAGTATGGCTGCAATGCCAGCCATGAGACCGCTTATCATATAGCCAAGGATAATGGTAAGCCCGGATGGAATACCTGATATAAATGCCGCCTGCCTGTTGCCTCCCACGTAAAACATGCTGCGCAAAGGCCTGAAACGCCTTGATAAAAGGGCCAGCAAAAGCATAATGGTGATTGATACCAGTATCTTATTGGGTACTCCCAGCAGATTTCCCCGCCCTATGTTGGTATAGGCGTCTGTCAGGCCTGCCACAAAATAACCGCTGGTCAGCACATAGCAGGTTCCCCGGCAAATAGACTGGCTTCCCAGTGTGGCTACAAAAGGAGCCACATTGGCTTTGGACACAAGAATGCCATTGACCGCGCCTACGGCTCCTCCAAAGAGAATGCCCAGGCCTACTGACAGCACAATGTTTATGCCCTTTTGAATCATTAAGGTACAGATGATTCCAGACAACGCAAGAACTGCTCCCACAGACAGATCCACCCCGCCCAATATAATGACGAAGGTCATTCCGCAGGCCAGCAGCAAATCATAGGCAAGATTGGAAAATATAGCTTCAATGTTGCTTCTGGCATAGAAAAGTTCCCCCTTGAGGATACACATTGCAACAAAAATAACTGCAATTGTAATGATTAACGTTCCTTCCCTGTTATTGACAGACAGTTTCATTTTGTCTTTCATTCACATCACATCCCTCTGCCTACCAGCTCCTGTACATCCACCGGCATATCAGAACACTTGACAGCAGTCCTTCCCCGCTTAATATATGCATCCTCGACACAGCCTCCGGCAATCTCAGTGTCTGGATAACCGTAACATCCAAGGTCCAGCATAATGCCCACGTTCTCGCCATACGGTTCTTCCTTGTCCGGGGTGATGACCATTGGTTCCAAACACTCCGTCAGTCCGGTTCCATGACATGTACTATAAAAATGAAACTGCTTCATATTACGCCCTCCGATTTCCTGTGAGGCAAAATAATTCCTGGCCGCCAGGTCAATGCGGTTGGACGGAAGATTTCCCTGGCAAACATGATAAATTTCCTGTTCTGCTCTTCGGTAAGCCTCATTCATGCAGTCAAAATATGCTTTCTGAAGTTCACTTCTATCTCCCATAACAAAAGACCTCCGGCAGACGCCCTTATACCCCTCAAAGCTGGGACTGCATCCAATCTGCACAATTTCCCCTTCCTTTATCACTTTGTTCGAGGCAGGCCCAATCACGGTTTTACAACGGTCACCTGAATTTACAATCGTATCAAACCCAAATCCGGTTCCCCCAAGGGATTTGACTGTAAAATCTCCTGCTGCCGCCACTTCGCTTTCCCTGATTCCCGGCCTGACAACCGCCAGCATGGCTCTTACTGCTGCGCAGGCAATGATATCTGCCTGTTCCATGCACTTAAACTCGTTCTCTGATTTTTCATACCGGAGTTCTGACAGGATATCGGATGCATCCACCACTTCCACTTTTCCAAAACTCGTATGGAGAAAATCCATGAATTTTGCCGGAATGATATCATCACTTGTCATATAACCGATTCGTTTGATTTCGTGTCCTATGTAACGGGAAATAACCCCGTTCAGCTCATCCCGCTCCACCCCTTCATAATATTCATCGGGAATGCTGAATTCATTTACGAAACTGGTGTCCAACCCCAGACCGGCTTCTTTTGAAAGGATACCAGATTCAGGCCCGGCCAGAAGGAGGGGACGTTTTCCAGGAGCAATCACTCCGCTGGCCCTTTCAATGGTGGGGTTATATCCCGTCAGGTAAATACCATCCCCCGGCATCTCCCTGTACCAGAAGAAAAATCCCATATCAATTTTCCTCTCCTCCAGCATCTTCCATACATTCTGATACCGCTTTTCATATTCCTCCGGCGGAATCCTGAAATCCTTATCAATGCGTCCCTCATACGCCTTTACGATTTCCATGACCCTCTCAAACTCTTTTGTACTAATCCCCATAACTACCTCCTTCATTTATTTGTGCATTTTTATATTAAACTAATTATTATAATACTTATTATAATTATTATATAAATATTTGTCAATACTGCGGGGGGATTAGAACATGATTTTCGTAACTTTTCATAAATAGGGGCAAAAAACAGCCAAAAAATAAAAAGCCTGCTTGGATTTTTTCCAAAACAGACTTTTTTCTGTTGATTTTTTTTCTGTTGATTTTTTACTTCTCCATGGGATAAACTAATCCCCACTGCCTGCGAAGCTCATCCATCCACCCCATCATCCGCAGGGTTTCCTCATGGGGCATTTCAGGGCACTCCAACGCGCCATCCTCAATTGCCCGCAGGCAAGCCTCCACCTCATATTCATACCCGCTGATCTGTTCAGGCGTATCGTAGGAAGCAATCATGTTCCTGGAGCGGTCATAGACCCGGATGCCCTCACAGTTGTTGATGTTCTCCACCTCGATGAATCCATTGTCACCATAGATGATGCCCCGGCGGTCGCTGAGACCCATTGCGCTGCTGCACAGCGCCGCCATCCTTCCATCCTTATAGGTGATGGTGATGCTGTTCTGGGCATCCACTCCGGTGTCCGTCATCACCGCGGTACCGGTGATGGACTCCACCTCATCCCCAAACACCATGGACGCGAAATTAAGGGGGTAGATTCCCACATCCAAAAGGGCTCCTCCTGCCAGCTCAGGGCGCATGATACGCTCTTTTCCGCTGATGATATAACCCAGGTTGGCCGTGAGCATGTATGGCCTTCCTATGACACCGCTTGACAGCACGCCGTCCAGGGTTTTCCTCATGGGCATATACCGCGTCCAGATGGCCTCTGTCAGAAGCAGCTTTTTTTCTCTGGCCATCTCAAGCACTTCCCTGGCCTGGGATTCATTGACCGTAAAAGATTTTTCGCACAGCACATGCTTTCCGTGGTTCAGGCATAATTTTATGTGCTCATAGTGGTGTGAATGAGGCGTGGCAATGTATACCAGCTCCACCCCGGCATCCTCCACCAGCTCCTCATAGGAGCCGTAGGCTTTCTCAAAACCATATTTCTGCGCAAATTCAGCTGCCCTTCCATAATCCCTGGCTGCCACCGCATAGTTTTGTG
>OGSS01001323.1_pt1 | contig 16675 bp, 17 predicted proteins | sample 1553591 | NCBI WGS metagenome assembly OGSS01 (sample SAMEA2580061, study PRJEB22360) | human gut metagenome | biome: human gut; feature: human-associated habitat; material: faeces | place: Denmark | collected 2008/2010
TAGTGCCTTTTTATGTAACAGGGAATTCCTCGGAATTTCCTGTTACATAAAAAAGAGACCAGGTACCCTCAAATACCCAGTCTCTCATCAAATCTCTATTTTGCTTAGTAATCAAAGTGCATCATATCCGCTCTGCTGAATCCGGCTCCCCAGTTCCATCCATGTTTTCCAAACGCCTTAACAACATCACTGTCGCGTCCAATGGAATACGGATTCACGCCCGGCTCCCATTTATTTCCGACGAGAACTGTTGTACCGTCTACATCGATCTGCGGGTTTGCGTCAGGATTGATATCAATGGCAGTTCCTGAACTATGGTTGCTTCCAAGTCCATTGCTTCTCCAGTTGTATCCGCCGACGCTCTCGATCGGGAACTGCTCCGGTCCATTATAGATCTCTGTAAAGATCTCCTTTACATCATTCGCGATGGAACTTAACACCTGCACATGCGCTGTTCCGGCAACCTTTTGGCCATTTCTCAGTCTCCATACCGGAATCTCCACACTGACCATCTCAGCGGATGCGGTCGCATCACACGGATTGGCCGCGATCCGGTCGACCTGTTCTCTCACTTTTGCGATTTCATCCGGATTGTAAGCATCCCAATTATAATATTTTGAAGAATAGTGATAAGCTGCCTTATCTATTTCGCTCAAGTAATCAGCTTTCAGATACCAGTCCGGATCATAATTATAGCCATAATTCCAATAACCGGAATTATTCGAATTGCTGTTACTGTTGGAACCACCGCTACTGTTTCCGGAAGTTCCAGAGCTGCTGTTTCTCGTCTCCCCACCGGCTTTCTGCTTTACCTCGCCGCCAACGACCCAGGCACCGATCCTGTTTACCTGATAGCCGTCCGGTGTTGTCGTATTTCTTAGGACATAGCCGTTTTCATCAAAATAGAAGCTCTCTGCCATTCCATCATTGTCCGTATCGATCCATGCCCATCTTCCCTTCGGATAGGAACCGTCATCAAACTGGTACCACATTCCGTTCGCGTCGGATTTCCATGTTCCCGCAAATGAGGCAAATGGCATTGCCATGCAGAATACCGCGGCAGCAACCGCAATCTTCATTCCAAGCTTTCTCATCTTTTGTTTTCCTCCCCTGTGATGCCGTTCTTCCTGTCTTTTTCGCACCACTTTAAAATATACTTTTTCTCCAACTATCCAGTACCTTTATAGTTACAAGCAAAAATCCATTCCGGATCAGCTGCGCCGATGGGATTTTTGCCTTCCAGCTTATGTTCTCTTGCGGTCAGCACAGCAAGTGCGCAGACCTACTGAACAGTTATCTTTTTCTTTTCCATTCGTTTTTTATACGAATCGGTATTTTCGTCGGACTTGCTGAGCGTTTTTTACTTTGCCGTCTCTTCCTGGCTCTTATAAATAGCAATCGCGTCACTTATATTGGACGCTGCTCCGCTTCTCACGATATCCGCCAGCGCCTGCAGCTTCTCAGAAGTCATATAGCCTTTTCCTATATATACCTCGTAGTTATCCGTAATAAACAGCGATTTCTCCTTCGCCGCTGTACGCGTACTGCGGAGTTTTTCCGACAAAGAAGCAAGATCATCCTCCATCCGGCCGATCTCTTCTTTATTGTTTGCCGTGATCTCGTCGGAGATGATCGTCCGCGTTACAGTATCGAAGGTCGTCAGCGCTTCTTTCTTTTTCCGGTTGATCTCAGCCACATCCTGATCGAGCTGGGCGATCTCATCATCGAATTTCTGGAGATTGTAGATCGTCTCGTTCTTGTCCCGGCGGATCGTCTTCGCGATCACTTTCATCTCTTTTTTATTCGCGCGGATCTTTGCACGGATGCCAAGTCCCTCTTTTAACACATCCATGTAGCGCACCTTGGTCATATTTCCCACCGTCACATAGATTCCGCCGAAAACGAGGATCGCTGCCACATAAATTCCAACGAGATACATGGTCCGTCTCTCCGGGATCAGAAAATACACGCCACAGGGAATCGCGAGAAAACAGATCAGGATCGTCACAAGAAGTGCCAGAAAATCCTTAAATGTCCTCGTAAAGTAGAGTGCGTAGTAATAATTTCCCCGGCAGAAACCCGGAACATGGTTTGCCTTAAATAAGGTCTTGATCTGATCCGCCAGTTCTTTATTTTCCCGCACAAGTCCCCGGGTGTCCTCCTCGATCCGTTCCTTGACGCCCTGGTTTTTTGCTTTTTCACGCTTCGCTTTTACTTTTTTAAGCCGCTCCTGGGCCTTTCCGAGTTCCGCGTCATAGCTTTTTGTGATCTCTTCTTTCCGCTGCTTCACCGTCTGACTGATGGTTTCTGTAACAGAACGCTGTTTTCCCTTAAGGGAACTCTCTAACTTTTTCTCATCCGCTTCGAGCTGCTCCACTTCTGTATTCAGAGCTTCCAGTTCCTGTACTGCCTGTCCTGCGCTGGCAAAAAAAGCAGCATAATCTGTAATTGGCTGTCCCATCTTTTGTCCTCCTGGCTCTGGTTCAAGTATGTCATCAAAATGTCCATATAGATATAGATTACTACAATTTTTCTGACGATACAAGGCATTTTGGGCAAAATGTTGTGCCTTTACTTTCTGGAAAAAATCCGTTATACTGTTTTTCAAATCATGATCGTGAAAGCAATCGAATGGAGGACGTTTTTATGTTCCGGATCTGGGGAAAAATATGGAAAGATAACCATCTTGTGCGAGATATGGTTTCCTGCAATAACGACTATTCCATGTCAAGAACTGCCATGGTATTTCAGGCACTGGATGAGATCTGCCATGAATTTGACTTAAGCCAGCCAATCTGGCTCGACTCGAATATCCGCGACTTTCAGCTGCATGATAAGACGCGGTTTACGAAGGACAGTTTTATTGAATCGATCGATTTTGATTATCTGGAATTTCAGGTGATCGAGGAGTAAGCTCCGGTTCATGCACCGTGCAGGCAAAAACCGGAACGAAAGCAGGATAACCTTCCGGGAAATATGGTAATCACCTGATGGATCTCCGCAGGCAGTGTCTTGCCGACGGAGAACAATCAAATTCAAGTCGAACGTCCGTGAGACTTGGCGCGTGATTCTGGTCAGCGCAAGCTGACATATTCTTTACAGAATCACTGCGCATCCTCGCGGAGCGTTTATCTCAGTTGGAGATTGGACTCCCATTGAGACTAATTTGTTATGACTCACCACCTGAAATGGTGGGAGTCTTCTCGACTGAGATAAAAATCAGCCCAACATCCTATCGTGTATTTCCTGTCTGGAGAACACCTGGATATCGGGCTGATTTTTATTTTCATCTCTATCTACGGCTGACTTTTTGCGAATGTTTTTTCTCTTTCTGCCATCTGCATACTTCGCCTCACAAGCCGCATAAAATATTCGTCCTTATAACTTATAATCTCTTGAGAAGCGCCTCTCTTGCCTCCTCATAGCCCGGTTTTCCAAGCAGGGCGAACATGTTCTTCTTGTAGCTCTCAACACCCGGCTGGTTAAACGGGTTGACACCAAGGATGTAGCCGCTGACGCCGCAGGCAAACTCGAAGAAGTAGAACAGCTGGCCAAGGCTGTAAGCATCCTGCGCCGGAATCTTCACCATAAGATTCGGCACGCTGCCGTCTGTGTGCGCGAGGATCGTTCCGTTCATGGCGCTCTTGTTTACAAAATCAACTGTCTTTCCTGCCAGATAGTTCATACCATCTGTGTCGACATCCTCTTTCTGAAGGACGATCTCCGCCGGAGATTCTTCCACGTTCAGAACGGTCTCGAACATGATACGTGCGCCGTCCTGGATAAACTGCCCCATGGAGTGAAGGTCTGTTGTGAGATCAACGGCTGCCGGGAAAATACCTCTCTGGTCTTTTCCTTCGCTCTCACCGAAGAGCTGTTTCCACCACTCAGATACATAATGAAGGCTCGGCTCGTAGTTTGCTACGATCTCCACCTGTTTTCCTTTTCTTAACAGGATGTTGCGGACCGCGGCATATAAAAGTGCCGGGTTCTTCTCATACTCTGTCTCAAGAGCGACCTTTCTTGCGTCCGCTGCACCTGTCATCAGGGCGTCGATATCTGCTCCGCTGACTGCGATCGGTAAAAGACCTACGGCTGTGAGCACGGAAAAACGTCCTCCAACGTCATCCGGAACAACGAAGCTCTCGTATCCCTCTTCGTTTGCCAGATTCTTTAAAGCTCCCTTTGCCTTGTCTGTGGTCGCATAAATTCTCTTGTTGGCCTCTTCCTTGCCATACTTGCCGATCAGCATTTCCTTGAATACGCGGAAAGCGATCGCCGGCTCTGTGGTTGTGCCGGACTTAGATATAATATTAATGGAGAAATCTTTTCCTTCCAGTACATCCTGAAGATCATGGATATATTTGCTGCTGATGCTGTTTCCTACGAAATAGATCTCAGGAGTTTTTCTCTTTCCCTTCGGCAGCACATTGTAGAAGCTGTGGGATAAAAACTCGATCGCAGCGCGGGCTCCGAGGTAAGATCCGCCGATACCGATCACGAGAAGCACATCGGAATCTCCCTGAATCTTTTCTGCCGCTTTCTTGATCCTTGCAAACTCTTCTTTATCATAATCAACCGGGAGGTCGATCCATCCAAGATAGTCATTGCCTGCACCGGATTTTGCTGTCAGGACATCTTTCGCGCCCATAACGGTGCTCTTCATGTTTTTCATTTCCTCTTCGCTGATAAATCCGGCTGTCTTGGAATAATCAAATACGATTTCTTTACCCATAACCCTGTCTCCTTTTCTTGTGTGAGATTCACAATCTCCGTTCGTTATTATACCACTTCGTGAAACCCTTGACAATGGACGGAAGCAATTTTATCGGCACTACATCTTCACTCATCATCCGCTTTCCTCCCCCAGGTTTTAAGCACTGCGCCGTGCTCCTGATTTTTCGATTTGTTTGCCGTTCTGTTTCACCGTCTGCCTTGTATTGTTAAAATATGGACTACCTTGCTGATTTTATACCCCGCCACTCTGCAATGTATTAAACAGCGTCTTCAGCATGTCCAGCTCCGCCGGCGGGATTGAATTCCGTATCAGATCCAGCCTGTCCGAATCTTTCAGCATCTCCTCCGGTTGCTCCCTGCTCGCGGCGATCTGCTTCAGGCTCTCGCTCAGATGATTGATACTCTGGGCAAGCTCCGTCTCACTTGTCGGTACTTTTCCGCCTGTTCCTGAATTTTCCTGTCCAATATCCCGGACATTTTGAACTGTGCCTCTATTATAATCGGCCTTTCCCGCCGTTTTTTTTGATGAACTGCCTGCGCTGTTCCCATTTACGGCCTGGTCGTCCTCATTTTCCTGGAACGCGGGTCCTTTTCCGTCCAGACGTGACGTTCTCCCGGTGTCCCTGGTCCTGGCGAGACTCCCTTTTTCCACCTGGTCCGTTTCCCCGTTCCCGTTAGCAGCCTGTGCGTCCTTCTTTTTTCCAAGGACAGAAAAGCGGCTGTTGAGCTTTTCTTTTCTCGCATTCTCCTGGTTTCTTCCATATCCAATGCCGCTGGTGCCTGAAAAATCTACGATATCGGAAGAGCCCACCGCCTTTTTCCGCTCCTGCCCGGCGTAGGCGCTGTTATCCACACTTTTATAAAAATGCGGAGAGTTTTCCACATAATCAACTAAATGATCCGCAAGCTGTTTCCGTTTTGTCCCGGCACCGATCCCGTTGTCCACAAATGCGAGGAACAATCCGCCAAAAACGCCCGCTGCCCCGTAGAGCACAATATAATAGTTGTCACACCGATACCAGTAAGCACCGAACGCCGCCGCTCCGCCTGCCATAAAGCAGAGGATCATCGCCTGCACCGACAAATTGTCCCACCCGTCAAGGCTCATGTGCATGAAACGGAATCCGTAGAGCTGTTTTTCTATGTACGCGTTCACATTTCGGATCCCGTGGTTAATAAGGAACACATTTTCCATGCGCTGTTTCAGAGCCTTTAAATTTTTATCCTTCGTGAGAGCCATGTTTCCGGTTTCTTTGATCAATCTTTTGTAGAGGCTGCCTGTTACGAGTGTGCTGAGTGTCCCGAGCGCACAGATCGCTGCCAGGACATAGAGCATTCTCCCTGTCTGTAAAAATTCCAGCATAATCAGTTCCCCTTTCTTCGTCCAGATCAATTCCAGATGATGCCACTAATTATACCGGCCTAGAATGTTTTTGAGAAGGTTGAGAACGGAAGAATCGTTCGTCAAATGGGGACAGGAATCGCGTTTTAAGGTGATAGTGGAGGTAAAATATTCTCGTAGAAAGTAGTTCTCGCAGCTTTCTTGCTCCAGAAAACTTTTTGAGTCTTCTCTTTTTAGATTCTCTTTACAAGTGCAAGCATCAGGTTCACGGAATGCTCAACAGCCTTTGCCTCAAACTCGCCGTAATCCATATGGGCGCTGTCATCTGCCTTGTCGGAGATCGCACGGACGATCAGGTACGGAACCTTGTTTAAGTATGCGGCCTGAGCGACTGCTGCGCCTTCCATCTCTGTGCAGTACGCGTCGAAGGTGTCATGGATCCAGTTCTTTTTCTCCTTGCTGTCGATAAACTGGTCACCGCTGGCAACGCGTCCCTTGAAAGTGCTGATATCCGGGTTTGCCTCTCTGCATGCCTCTTCCGCGAGAGCTAAAAGTCGCTCATCCGCCGGGAATTCCTTCACGCCAAGCTGGGGAATCTCACCTGCCGGATATCCGAATCCGCCTGCGTCCACATCGTGCTGTACTGCAACAGTAGAGAGAACGAGATCACCGATATTGATCTCATTTCTTAAGGAACCTGCGATTCCTGTATTTACGATTCCATCCACCTGATAAAGATCCACAAGGATCTGGCTGCAGATACCGGCGTTTACCTTACCGATACCGGAACGAACGATGACAACGTCCTTTCTCTCCAGTTTTCCCTTGCAGAAATTCATTCCTGCCACTGTCTTCATCTCTGTCTCTGTCATTTTCGCGCGAAGCTTCTCGACTTCCACTTCCATTGCTCCGATAATACCAAGCATTTGAATTCCTCCGTGTTGTATCATATGATTTTAGTCTGATCTCGAAAGCAGCAGTTCATCTGCTGCTCTTAAACATAGATTCTGTCTGAGTTTTAGACGCGTTCTTACCGTCTTTATCGTTCTCATTATACGGGATACAGAGCGGAAGGTCAAATAAAATCCTCAACTCATCCGTCGATCTCCAAAATGACCAAGTCACTAAGTTCGCTCGCTCTTCTACTCACCTCGAACTAAGCTGGCCCGTTTTTAATAATTCCGATATTTGCTTCGTCTGTAACCTGTAAACTTATTTTTTCCGTCTGGAAATCTTGCTTTATCGCCTATCCTCAGCTCTTTCCGCGCTTCTCTTGACAATGATTCTCTGCTGTGAGTATAATAAGGATACTTTCAAACTGGCCGCAAGGTCATATTTTTTACAAACGGAGGTTTTTATATGGTATACAAGACACAGGGCACCTGCTCCAGAGAAATCCATTTTGATGTAGAGAACAACAAACTCAAAAATGTAAGCTTCGTTGGCGGCTGCAATGGAAACTTAAAAGGTATCGGCCTTCTCGTTGAAGGCATGGATATCGACGATGTCATCAAGAGAGTCGAAGGCGTAAGCTGCAACGGCCGCCCAACCTCATGTCCAGACCAGCTTGCAAGAGCTTTAAAGCAGTACAAAGAGCAGCAGGCTTAAACATCAAAAGTGAGTCATTTCCAGACGTAAAAATAGCCCCGCAAGAGGTTTGTTGTGCGCGGGGCTATTTCTTTTATTCAGTTCATAAATTGTCGAATCATTATTCTCACCGGCCTCGACCGGTTTTATCTACGGTGTCTTCCCATCAACCATCTCCCTTTATCAGTTTGTGTCTATATTATCCGGCCGGAATAATATACTAAAAATTAAACTTCATGGTCGGTGAGAAGGACACCGTTTGTCTGGGTAGATTTACCTTCCATGTCATCTCCCCACTGAACAAAATGCAGTGCGCGGGCACGATAATAGCGATTTACTTCACAACCGGTTACTGTGAATCCTACATGATATGCAGATAAGTCAGGTTCTTCCTCTCTACTTCTTTCAAAGTCCCAATAGTTAACCTTCTCCCAGGTCTCTTCTTCCTCATTCCATACATCTAAAAATACTGTTTGATAAATTTTATCTACAACAACATGTGCATATGTATCTACAGAAATATGTAATGTTCCATCTTGCTGATTTGTTATTTCTACCATACCTGTAGAAAAAACCTGTCCTCTTGTAACATTATCTGTTGTATCTATTGCTGAACTTTGACCATCTGTCAGTAAAATGCTCTGAGTGCTTTCTTGTTCCAGCTGATTCCATGACATCCTTGGCATCGCATACGCAGTGCTCGTCATCATTACCATACTTACTAAAATGCTACAAATTCTACTCTTGATTTTTTTCATTGTCTCATTTCTCCTTTTCTTAATTTTATAAATATAAACGTATGAAAAAAAGAAATGTGACCATTTTTTAGTATAAATATAAATATTTTAGTATTTCTCTAAACTCTTCTTCCTGAATACAACCGTGAATGTAATAAAAATAGTTATTAATTGTGATAACTGCACCACACTCTTGTGTTCCATCATCTAAAGCATTTACATAATATCCTATATTTTCATTTAACCACTTGTTCTCTATATTCTGCCTAATTTCTCTATCCGACTTTGTTCCTGTTGACGAAGCCATTTCCTTTTTTCTCTGAGTAAAGTATACGAACTTTCCCTGATAGGAAAAGCGAATTTCAACACCATCCTTATAGATATCATATCCATCAACCACCATACTTTCTGGAGTGTATCCCAACGACATTAATGGAATGTCCTGTTGATTCTTTATAGTATCATACGTTTTTTCCCACCGTGAACCATTGGTTTTATTTTTATCATTGTCTAGAAAAATTTCCGAATTACTCTCTGATTTTCTAAAAAAGTGACTTCTCTTCCCTACTGCCGTCCCCCCAAGCATCCCTGCAATCACTGCCACCAACGCCGCAGTAGCAAGGACCTTCTTCTTTCCGAATCGTATCACTTTCTTCTCATTCTTCTTTTTCTCTTCCGCTTCAGAGATTACTGTTACCGTCTTCTTTGGAAGCTCTTCTGCAATTTGAATGTTGGCTGATTCGTTCTGTGGAACCAGAGTCGGTGTCTGGGAGGCGGTTTCCTTTTCAAGTTCGGCTTTTCGTGCCAGGAAACGTTTCATGAGTCGATCTTCGGCGCCAGTGAAGTTTACATCTTTGAAAGTCTCGTTTGCCTGATCCAGCTGTTTTAACAGCTGATCATCCGAATAGCCAAACGCTTCCCGAAGACATTCGCTTATTTTCTGATCCTCACGATTCTCCGTGTCTGCCATGATTCAGCACCTCGCTTCTTCCTTTGTATCTATTAGGGGTTGACATTTCTCTTTCAGCCGTTACTATTAAATAGTCAGCAGCTGTGAAATTCTTGCTCCATGGAGGCAATTTTTATGAAAACCATTCTTCTCACCGGCGGTGGTACAGCCGGTCACGTTACTCCGAACCTTGCCCTGATTCCGTCTCTCAAGGCAGCCGGATATGATATTCGATACATTGGTTCCTACAATGGTATGGAACGCAAACTGATTGAAAACGCAGGTATTCCTTACGACGGAATCTCTTCCGGAAAACTGCGCCGATATTTCGATTTAAAGAACTTTACCGACCCGTTCCGCGTATTAAAAGGTTACGCAGAGGCCTTAAAGTTGATGAAAAAATACAAACCGGATGTTCTCTTCTCTAAGGGCGGATTTGTTGCGGTTCCTGTTGTCCTCGCTGCAAAGCATTACCACATTCCGACGATCATCCACGAGTCCGATATGACTCCAGGTCTGGCAAATAAACTCTGCATTCCGTCTGCAAAATGGGTATGCTGCAACTTCCCGGAGACCTTAAAGTATCTTCCAGAAGGAAAGGCAGTCCTCACAGGATCCCCGATCCGTGCAGAACTCCTTCAAGGTGACCGTCTTGCCGGTCTGCAGTACACAAACCTCTCTGCGGCAAAACCGATTATTCTTGTAATCGGTGGAAGTCTGGGCTCCGTAAAAGTAAACGGCGCGGTCCGCAGTATTCTTCCAAAGCTCTTAGAACAATTCCAGGTGATCCATATCTGTGGAAAAGGGAACCTGGATGAGTCCCTGATCGGAACTCCCGGTTACGTTCAGTATGAATATGTTGACAGTCCGCTGAAGCACTTATTTGCGGCAGCTGATCTGATTGTCTCCAGGGCAGGTGCAAATTCCATCTGTGAAATTCTTGCACTCAGGAAGCCGAATGTCCTGATTCCGCTCTCCGCAGCGGCCAGCCGTGGAGATCAGATCCTGAATGCCAATTCTTTTGCAAAACAGGGGTATTCCTCGGTTCTGGAAGAGGAGAAAGTGACTGACGCCACTCTTTTTGACGCGATTCACGATACCTACGAGAACCGCCGGACATTCATTGATAGTATGGAAAAGAGCCATTTAAATAATGCAATTGATACGATCATGAAATTGATCAACGATTGTGCTGATCACAAATGACCGCGGTCCATACGACTTTTCAGGTTTTCTCTTAAGTATTTTCTTGCTCTTGAAATTCGCGAACGACACATGTCGTTCGTGATTTCAAGACGCTCACAAATTTCTTCAGTCGTAAATCCCTGGATGAAATACATCACCGTGACATCCTTCCACGATTCCCTTAAACCATCCAGGACCTCGAAGATCTGACCGCAGCTTTCTCTGCTAATTACGGATTGCAGCGGATCGTATGTGGAAAGATCTGCGACATACTCCAGTTCACTCACATCTTCGTCCTCATTCGGCTTGATGCTTCGCTTCTCTTTTCTAAAATAGTCGATACATTTATTCTCGACAATACGCGCCAGCATCACTTTTATAGCTTTTTCACTCTCTAGCTTCCCGCCATAATCCGCCCGGTAGAACGACCAGAATGCTTCCATGACAATGTCTTCCACATCATCATATGGCACTCCGATCGCATAAGCCAGCTTCATATACATTTGAGCATATTTCGTAATCAGTACTTGCAGCAGTTCATCTTTGTCCTGCGGCATAAATTCTCCTTTAAAAATCTCTCTGATTACAGTGCATCTTTAATCTTTTCTGCTGTCTCAGCAAGAACCTCCGGATCTTCTTTTCCCGGTTCCCATCCAGCGATCACCGGACCGCCCTCATAGCGCGGGATCACATGTACATGGAAATGGAATACCGTCTGTCCTGCTGCTTCACCGTTATTCTGTACCAGGTTGAAACCTGCGCAGCCCAGGGATTTCTTCATTGCGGTTCCGAGTTTCGCTCCTAACGGAAGTACTTTTGCAGCAATCTTCGGATCCAGCTCGGTAACGTCCTTAAAGTGTTCTTTCGGAAGGATCAGGGCGTGACCTTTCGCAGCCGGACCAAGGTCCAGAATTACACGGAAATCTTCATCCTCATATACAGTTGAGGAAGGAATCTCACCATTCGCGATCTTACAGAAAATACAGTTACAGTCTTTCATCTTTTGATACCTCCGTCCGCCCACCGGTCTCTGGCAGGCCTATGATATAAAATTATAGCAAGCACAAAGCCTATTACAAGGCCAGACAGGTGTGCGATATTGTCCACACCGGTGCTTGTATATCCTAAATACAGGGAGAAAAAGATCATGATCACAAGTTGTCTTGTATTCAGATCTTCCAACTGCCCTCTGTTGGCCGTAACCACATAAAGCAGGCCGCCGACCACTCCAAAAATTGCGCCGGATGCCCCGGCTGATACTGTCATTGTATCAGCTGTGTGCGCCATCATAGACACCCAGTTCGAGCCAATTCCGCAGAGCAGGTAAAATATCAGGTACTTCACATGTCCCAGTGCCCGTTCCAGGTTGTCCCCGATCACAAACAGGACCAGCATATTGTTCATAATATGCCGGATTCCAAAATGCATAAACATCGCTGTCAAAAGCCGGTAATACTCACCGTCCTCCAGGACTGCAGGTGCAAACATCGCGCCCTTTGTATACATGAAATACGCGTCCTCCGAGGAATCGGTGATCTCCAGATACAGGAAAAACAGCACATTCAGAGCAATCAGAAGTCCATTTACATAAGCCTTCTTTCCATATCGGCTTCCCATGGGTCTCATCCTTTCTACTCTGTTATTTCATGACCCCAAGTCCTTTTGCGATGATCGTGATAAAGTCCTGGACATTCGTCACGATAGTCGTTGCAGAGAGGCTTCCGCGGTCCATCAGCTTGTTTACCACAAACTCGTCCGCATCAACAGTATAGAGATATACCGGGCGGATCGTTCCGTCCTTCATAACGCGGAATGACGGAGTCATATTGCCCGTGGCAATCGTGTGAAGCATTGTAGCTAAGCAGATCACACAGGTGGCATCCCGCACCATATCGCGCATGGCGCTCTGTCCTTTATACGCATCTCCGATGACTTCCGGCATTGGACCGTCATCGCGGATCGAACCGGTCAGAACAAACGGAACATGATTCTTCACGCATCCATAGATAATACCATTGTCAATGTGATTATCCTCGATAAATTTCGGAATGGAACCGCTTCTGCGGACCTTATTTAACACATCCAGGTGGTTGTAATGGCCATTCGGCTGGGATACCTGCGTGTAGATATCCTGTCCTAGTGCCGTATGCAACAGCGCGCCCTCCAGGTCGTGGGTCGCGAGCGCGTTTCCTGCCATCAGACCGTGGGCATATCCGTTATCGATCAGGGACTGCATTGCGTTTCTCGCGTCATAGTCGAAGGAAAACGCTGGTCCCATGACCCAGACAATCTTCCCATGTTCTTTTTCATAGCGAAGAAGGTCCATCAGGCGGTCATAGTCTCTCGCATAGGAGGTCTCCCTGCTTCGTCCCTGGCGGAACACAAATTTATCCGCAAGCGCGTCCGCTTCTGTCTGGAATCCTGTACTGTGGACATAAATTCCCTCCTCGCAGGCTTCGCTCCGTCCAAGAATAACCTTGTCACCTTTTTTGAGATTCCTGTTTTCGACTACCTCCAAATGTCCATCCGGGCAGATCACAACGCTGGAATCCATGCGGCCCTCTTCCGCTAACACCCACTTGCCCTGGATCTTAAAATATTCCGGGAACATAGATGTGCTGTGAAAGTATTCTGGGGCAACCCCATCGATCTCCACGATTTCCCATTTCGCGTCAGGGGCCTTGATAAACTGTTCCTTTGAAAAATCGGGCTGATGATATTCTGGCATCTGAAAAGCCATAATACCCCTCCTTTCATCATTGATGGATATATCATAGACCAAATGTCCGAAAAACACCACCCCTGTTTTGTATTTTTACTTTCTCTTTAACGGAACTTTTACCCAGGAGATCCTACAAAAAACGGTATCTCTGATCCGCAAAAGAGAGCATTTCCCCTGGTTCTATATGAATACTCTCATTTGTCTCCAGGAACCGCCCATTTACACTGGTTCCATTCGTTGAATTGAGATCCGTGATCATATATCCGTCCTTATCTTCTTCAATTTTCGCGTGGATCCGGCTGATCTGAGGCAGATTCAGGCAGAAATCCGATATTTCCCGGTTCTTTCCAATAATAAACGGGAAATATCGGACCAGGACATCCTCGCCCCCATTTTCCGGGACGAGACGTCTTGTCGCCGGGTATATCTGTCTTCCCGTAAGAAGCACTGTCTGCATTTCATCAGATTCTCTTTGTCTTACATCAGTTCTTAAGTCATTAGGATCAGTATAAATGCCATTCTCATTATTTTCTGCATCTCCCCACACTTCCGCCATATCTCTCCGGTATTCAATTTTGTCCGGCATTCCTCCGCGCTCCCTGTCCTCTTCTTCCCGGAACTCAACTTCCCAGTCCTCTTCTGTTTCCCCGGTCTCTTCTTCATCTTTTTTCACACGAAAGAATATCACGCCGGCCATCAGCACACCTTCCGCCGCAAGGATTCCCCATTTCCATTCCAGAATCCGATCGATTCCGACGATAAAGTAAACTGCCACCGGAACAGCTGCCATCAAAACCGCAAACAGCACTGAAAACAAGTTTTTCCCGTGCTTCAGCCCTTTCTCCTCTGCCAGTTCTTCTGTCTCGCCTGAAAGATCCGTTTTCTTGATCTCAGAATATCTGTACTTTCCTTCTGATCCATTTTGCTTTTCTCCCTGATGTCGCGGCAGCTCTCCTGCTGCCCCTGTCCCATATTCCCTGACCATTTTTCTCTCTGCTTCATATAACTTTTCCTTTCCAGTGTTTTCCCCGAAAATATCTTCTTTCCCGTCTCTTTCTCCCGCCCGCAGACATTTTTCCAGATCCCGGATCCCCAGATTTTCCTTTTCTCCTGCCCGAAACAGAGCGAATGCCAGAACTACCGCGTCTCCGTCTGTGTGATCCACATGGTCCAGAATATACCGTGCCAGTTTCCGGAAACTCTCCTCAAACTGACTGCCACTCCCTGGAAGAAGGCAGAAATTCGCTTTCAGGTCATCCGGATCCACATAGATCATATCCGGTTCCAGACAAAGCTGGTCTCCGTCCATCAGGAACCTTTCCAATGCCGTCATGGTGACGACCAGATCACTGGTGATCTGCCGGATCTCCTTTGCCTTAAATGACCGGTATTCCATCATTCTGGCTAGCGACTGTCTCGACGTGATATTAAAATACAGGAATGTCTCCCCATCGATCCTTTTTTCCTGAAACGGCAGAAGTCCGTTGATCCTGTTTTCCGACAGCATCCGCAGCGCATAGGATCCCCCGATCTCTTTTTCCGGGTGCAGTACCATGTAATTTCGGTTCATTTCTCGTTTAAATTCTGTTTTCATCAGTCATCGATCCTGTCTTTTATTTTCTTCAAGGCGTCCTGCTGCCGCAGAAAAGTCTCCGGGTGGATATCCGCCCGCTCTATATGAAGACTCCAGTCCCCCGCCGCCGCGTCACCTTCTGCCGTCAGCGCTCCCAGATTCAGATGGAGCTCATATGCTCCCAGATAAAGCCTTGGGTTCCCCATCTGGCTTCCCTCCTGCTCAAAAGAATCTATCGTCTTTTTCTCATTGACGTTATTCCTGGCCCGCTCCAGTGTTTCCTCCAGGATCATACTGCCAGTCACCGTATCATGGACCGTGTAGGCATATCGGATAAATGCCGTCAGGGATAGTAAGACCACCGAAAGAATTATGGATGCCTCTACCGTTATGCTGGCGCTGTAATATTTCTTTATGCAAGTCGTCTTTCTCATATCATCCTCATAAGCACCATCCACAGTGACGCAGGTAAAAGAAACGGCAAAAACGGCAGCCGCAGTTTTCGGATATTTTCCCTTCCAGTTCCGATCTGTGCGCCGACCATTATCGCAAGCCCAAATATTCCGCAGAAAATCTGCCCGGAGATCAATAACAGCACACACTCCTGCCACCCAAGGAAAAATCCGGATACAATAAAAAACCACCCGTCGCCCTCACCCAGGAGCCCCCTTGTCAACATTCCAATCAGCAAAAGCGTAATTCCAGGAATCATCGCCAGAACGATCTCCCCCGGAAGCCGTTCCTTCCATATGCAGGTTATGATCCCTACTGCCGCTCCGCCTGCCAGTACCTCCAGGCTTATGCTTCTCGTTCTGAGATCCTGCCAGGCTGCGGTTCCTAAAAAAACAAAAAACAGATTCATTCTGTCTCCCCCTTTTTCCTCACACAGTATGAGCACAATCCCAGATGTTCCGCCTCATCCTTCGGTACTTCCCGCACATAGGATATCATAGACCTGCAATTTTTATCGCAGTGATAGTGCTCGCCTGCCGTCGTGATATAGACGGTCTCCGATCCATCTCCCTTTTTCCCGCAGACGGCACAGGGCGTTCGCTTTTCTCCGGGAACCTTGCCGTTTTCTGCCTCAGATCTTGTGACAGTCATGTACTCATTCGAAATATAATGGCAGTCCCGGAACAGGTGATATCTCCCTATTCCGGCCCCTACATAGACCATCTCCGTCTGCTCATCCCCATCACCATCTCGAGAAGTCCCGTCTCCCTTTAATTTCCCGGGAATTCCGATCCAGGACCTCCGTTTCACAGCCGCAGTCTCCGTCTGTTTTCCCAGAACTGCCTCAAAAAATGGAATCTCCTCCTGATACTCCACCGCAAACTCGATCTCACCGTTCTCTCCGTATACATCTGCCTTTTTCACCGTCACATGATCCGCGTACTGCCCGGCTTTTCCCCGGATCCAAAGAGCTGCCGCAACGTCCGTACAGAATGCCGGCAACTCACTGTCTCCGGTTTCCACCGACTCCGCCAAAATCCCATATTGACTGATCTCCTCGCCAATCCGCTCCATGGCAGTCTGAACCTTTCTCTGCCTGTCAAGCCAGATAACTGGTTGGAGAAGTGCCAGAAAGAAAAACAGGGCGAGTGGAAGGACAAGCGCAGCTTCCACTGTCATGGAGGCCGGGAGTGAGGAGGTGCATGGATGCGCTCTCCTTGCCAGCAGGGGATCATGTACTTGGAGAGACATATTTTTTCTATAAGAATAGCATTGCTTATTCATTTCATCAAAACTGGCAAAGAAGAGCACAGCCATACACCTCCTTTATCTAAATTAACCTATTGTGCTATTTCAAATAAAACGTTTAAAAACTTGTAAAAACCGCAAA